>ERZ780207.27-NODE-27-length-178697-cov-31.895719_pt1 | contig 178697 bp, 147 predicted proteins | sample MGYA00510977_ERZ780207 | MGnify/ENA primary metagenome ERZ780207 (study PRJEB29588, sample SAMEA2151383) | human gut metagenome | biome: human gut; feature: human-associated habitat; material: faeces | place: Denmark | collected 2008/2010 ...
CAGCCCCGGTGGGGCATTGGGGAGCGGTCTCCCCAAACCCCTTGCGTCGCTACGCACTGCGTGCGCTTTCCTTTCACCCCCAGTCCCTTCGGGACAGCCCCGGTGGGGCATTGGGGAGCGGTCTCCCCAAACCCCTTGCGTCGCTACGCTCCGTAGTCCACTAAAGTTCTTTCAATACTATGGGGAGAAGGTCCTGTGCGAAGAGCGTCAGACGAAAAAAGATTCCGCAACCATTCACCCGGATAGGGCGCGAAGCGTAGGTTGCGGAATCTTTTTTGTCTGACGCGGCCTGACCTAAATCCTTGCCGGTCACTTCGACGGGCTCAGCGACCACGGCGACATATTCAGTTACAATTACAGTTCCTTTCTGAGCCGAGCCTTAGGAATGTCAAGCTGGTCACGGTACTTGGCGATCGTGCGGCGAGCGACCTTATAGCCACGCTTGTTCATCTCGGCCACCAACTGATCATCTGTCAGAGGCTTACGCTTGTCCTCAGCATCCACACACTCCCGCAAAGCCTTCTTCAACTCACGAGTGGACACCTCCTCGCCATCCTGGTTCTCAAGCCCCTCCGAAAAGAAATACTTCAACGGATAGATTCCGAAATGTGTCTCGATGTACTTGCTGTTCACAACCCTTGAGATCGTCGAGATGTCAAAGCCGGTCCTCTCTGCTATATCCTTCAGGACCATCGGCTTGAGATGAGACTCGTCACCGTCCATGAAATAGTCATGCTGGTACTCGATGATGGCCTTCATCGTGCTCTCCAACGTGTTGTAGCGCTGCTTGAGAGCCTCCACAAACCACTTTGCCGAATCCAGCTTCTGCTTCACAAACGTGGCCGCCTCCTTCTTCTGCCTGTCCGAAGACCCCTGAGCCTCGACAAGAAGCTCAGCGTACTTGCGATTCACACGGATTTCAGGAATATTGAAACGAGGCATCGACAGTTTCAACTCTCCGTCCACAATGTCCAGCACGAAATCCGGCACAATCTGCTGAGCCTGATCGTTGTAGGAATCATCAATCTGGCCTCCCGGAGCCGGGTTCAGCTTGACGATCTTAGCCATGACGGCCTTCATCTCCTCCTCGCTCAGTCCAAGTTTCGTGATGATCTTCTGGAAATGCCTGTTTGAGAACTCCGCGAAATAGTCAGTGAGAATGCTCTCGGCGGTCTGCACAGTCTTCGTCTGCTTCTGAGCCCTCAGCTGAAGGAGCAGGCACTCGCGCAGATCCCTTGCTCCGACCCCTGCCGGCTCGAACTCCTGAATCACCTTCAACATATTCAAGACCTCCTCCGGGCTGGATTCGATGTTCGCCCTGAAAGCAAGATCATCCACTATGCTGTCTATGTCCCTGCGAAGATAGCCGTCACTGTCAAGGCTTCCTATTATGAATGCAGCGACATCATGCGCATGCTTTGACAGATTCCGGTAGCCAAGCTGTTCCATCAGGCTCTGCGTGAAACTCTCCTTGACAGAGAACGTGTTGTACTGAGGACGCTCGTCCTTACCATAGTTGTTCACATGAAGCTTGTACGCGGGAATCGGATCGTTCTCGTCGATCTCATCGATGGAGATGTCCTTAGGCTCATCATTGTCCTCGTTCTTTTCCGGAGCCGGAGAATCGTCAAGCACCGGATTGTCCTCCAACTCAGACTTGACCTTCTGCTCCAGTTCCTGAATCGGCAGCTCGATGAGCTTGATCGTCTGAATCTGAAGCGGGGAAAGTTTCTGAGTCTGTTTGAGTTCTAGTCCTTGCTTGAGCATAGTTTATTCCTGATTAACGGTCTCGACTGTGTAGGAATGGAACCGGTCAACCACAGGATAACCGATTGTCTCCCTTACTATGAAAGCGGTCGGGAAAGCCCCTTTGACCTGCTGAAGAAGCCGCATGGCCTCGGACTTGGTGCGGAAATCCCCGACTGTCACCCTGAAGAAAGGGTTGGAATATGTCCGATAGGCCGAAACGCCGGGGAACATCCCCTTGAAACGCTCCAAAGCCGCTTCGGAATCATTCCTCGAAGTCTGCTTGTTGTCATTGAATATCCGGACTCTGAATCCGGTGGAAGTCCTTGAGGAATTAGCGGCCACATGTGACTCGAAAGCGTTCAGAATGCGCTGAGACTGATGCACGGTCACCTTTGAATCCCCTCCGCCATAACCGGAAAGGAGGTTGAATATATTCTTTCCCACCAATGTGGAGTCCATCGCCGCGCTTTGCCGATAGATGACGGAATCACGCTTCTCGGTTGTGCCTTGGGCAAGGGCCGTCGACACGGAGGCGAGAAGGAGCAATGTGATCGTCAGGATTTTACGAACCGGAATATTCATAAATCTATTCAGTCATTTGATTAAGGTCGATATTCTTGAATTTCAAGGTGGTGCCCGCTCCGCTCTTGAGTTTAACGGTCGCGGTCACATCCGTGGTGAAGCCCTCCAGACTGCCCTTCTTCACGATCTGCATCAGTTTCATAAGGCTCACACCATCGTTCAGGGTCGCCGTGCAAGGCAGGTCATAGACCTTCGAGCATTTCTTGTCCACGCTGATCGTGTCCGCCGTGTAGGTCGCGAAATCCTCTCCGTTGTACTTCACTGTCCCGCTGACATCCATCACCTTGAACGCGAATGTCGGATTGTCAATCCCGACCGCGAGCACCGCGTCTATCGAACGCAGGCCTTTCAATGAATATGACTCCAGGCCGCACGAGGTCACCTTTATGTCTTTGACCTTGGACAGACCGGAGCATCCGGAAAGGATGGCACAGGCCAGCGAAACGATGAGAATGCCGAATATTGTTTTCTTGAATGTCTTCATCTTGTCAACACTGTTTCCACAAAGATAATGAAAAATCCATAATAAGCATTATCGAATGGATTTGCCAGAATAGCCATACTTCCATAAAAAACATGCCACGATGGATTTGATGAACGTCATCAAGTCATTATTCAAGGATAATTATCTATCTTTGCGTCAAGACAGTTATTACGAATGAGCAAGAAGATTTACATAGAGACTTACGGTTGCCAGATGAATGTCGGCGATTCGGAGGTGATTTTCTCGATTCTCGGGAAAGAGGGGTATGAACGGACTGAGTCAATGGACGACGCGGACGTGATTCTCGCGAACACGTGCTCGGTCAGGGACAACGCCGAGCAAAGGATATGGGGGCGCATCGAGGTGTTCCACAAACAGAAGGAAAAAAGATCCGGCGTCGTGGTGGGGATTGTCGGATGCATGGCCGAAAGGCTGAAAGACAAGCTGTTGGACACGCACAAAGTGGACCTTGTCGCCGGTCCGGACTCCTACAGGACGCTTCCGACGCTGCTCCGGGACATCTCGCCGGACAAGCCGCAGATCAACGTGATGCTCTCACACGAAGAGACTTACGCCGACATCGTGCCGGTCAGGACAGACAGGAACGGGGTCTCAGCGTTCATCTCAATCATGAGGGGATGCAACAATGTCTGCTCGTATTGCGTGGTTCCTTACACCAGGGGCGCGGAAAGAAGCCGAGATCCTCAAACCATTGTGGATGAGGCCCGTGACGTTTTCAGCAAAGGGTACAAGGAAGTCACCCTGCTCGGTCAGAACGTGGATTCCTACAACTGGAAACCGGCGGAGGGGGAAGGATGTGACTTTCCGAAACTGTTGGAGATGGTCGCCCGGATCAGCCCTGAGCTGAGAGTGCGTTTCGCCACCAATCATCCCAAGGACATCAGTGACGAGTTGATCGAGACGATGGCAAGGTACGACAACATCTGCAATCATATTCATCTGCCGGTCCAGTCGGGCAGCGACAGGCTTTTGGAGAAGATGAGGAGACGCTACACCGCCGAGTGGTATCTTGAGCGTGTGGCGATGATCCGGGAGGTTCTGCCGGGCTGCGGAATCACCACGGACGTGATCGCCGGGTTCTGCTCCGAGACAGAGGGGGACCATCAGCAGACACTTGAACTATTCCGTAAGGTCGGGTTCGACTACGCCTATATGTTCTACTACTCCGAGAGACCGGGGACGCTCGCCGCAAGGCATTATCCTGACGATGTTCCGCTCGATGTCAAGACCAGAAGGCTGAACGAGATCATCGCCCTGCAGAGCGAGCTGAGCCTGAAGAGCAACCAGAATGACATCGGCAAGACTTTCAGGGTTCTTGTGGAAGGGCCGTCAAAGAAGAATCCTGAAGAACTCTGCGGCCGCTCCGGCAGCAACAAGATGTGCGTATTCCCGGGCAAGGGACACAAGGCCGGAGATTATGTGGATGTCAAGGTGCTCTCCTGCACATCGGCGACCTTGATCGGTAAACTGGCTTAACGGCGGTCTATGTTGCAGTGGATTCTCACGGTGTTATACATACTCCTGATTCTCAGCGTCTTCACAATCATATTGGTTGACCGGGGAGATTCAGGAAGGAAGTTCGCGTGGCTGCTCGTCATCGCCGTGCTTCCTGTGGTCGGACTGGTCCTCTACCTGATGTTCGGCATCAACTACCGGCATCACTGGATCTTCAACCGCCGGCATCAAAGGTACAGGGACATATTCGAGGCCGGAACCACTCCGGAACTGAACAGAATCCTCTTCGGTCACGACAACGAATCAGCCATCCGTGAGGAGTTCCGGCCGCTGGCGAAACTTCTCGGGGCGGAAAGCTACCCATCCGTCACATCAGGCAACGATGTGGAGATCATCACGAGCGGACAGCGGAAATTCGACCTGCTCCGCGAGGACATCCTGGCGGCCAAATATTCAATCCACATTGAATATTTCCATTTCGGCAACGACAAGGGCAGCAAGGCGATCAAGCGTCTTCTGATGCAGAAGGCAAGGGAAGGGGTCAAGGTTCGTTTTCTGTACGAGAACATCGCCAATTTCCCGATAGCTTCGGCCTACTACAACAACATGAGGAAAGCCGGGGTCGAGGTTGTGAAGTTCACCAACCCAAGGATGCATGTCCTGGATCTGGCCACGAAACTCAATTACCGGAACCACAGGAAGATAGTGGTGATCGACGGGAAGATCGGCTACACGGGAGGGATGAATATAAACGATCATTATTTCCGTCAGTGGAGGGACACGCACATGCGCTTAACGGGCGACGCCGTGGCCGTTCTCCAGTACACTTTTCTGGACTCCTGGTTGACAGGCGGCGGGACGATCGACAAGGAGATGATCGAGTTTTACCCGATGGCGAAGAAGACGGTCACTGAGTCTGTCGATGTGACCGCGCGGGAACACAAAGCATTGAACAGTGTCGCTTCGACAGGCTCAGCGACCAGGGAAACAGGATCAGCGACCGGAGATAACGATCTGTCAACCGAACAAGAAATAGACTTCCGGGCAACCCACCAGACGCTCAGGAACAAACTGGTCCAGATCGTCCCTGACGAGCCGGACCTTCCACTGCCGATCCTCCAGCTGAGTTACGAATGGGCTCTCCAGCACGCCCAGAAGTATATCTACCTTCAGACTCCGTACTTCGTTCCCACAGAGCCGGTTATGGACGCTCTCAAAACCGCGGCCCTATGCGGGGTCGATGTCCGTCTGATGCTCCCGGAAGTGGCCGACAACCTGCTGATGCGTCCCGCCAACAGAGCCTACTACGAAGAGGCCCTGCAAGCCGGAGTAAGAATATTCCTGCGAAAGGGAGAGTTCATTCACGCAAAGACCTTTGTCTGTGACGATTACCTCTCCAGCATCGGCTCAGCGAATCTGGACTTCCGCAGTTTCGCCATCAACTACGAGGTCAACTCCTACATCTACGATGAGGAGACCGCCCTGATGAACAAAGGAATATTCATGTACGACCTCAGGCAATGCCATGAGTTGACTTTGGAGGCATGGAACGCCCGTCCGTGGTATTCCCGCATCATCGAAAGTTTCATGAGGTTGTTCGCTCCGCTGCTGTAGGACTTCCGTTGCCTCCTGCCGAATCAGCCTGCCTTCAGACCACATGCCCAAGAACAGTTTTCCCTGCCAGACCCCGAAAAAATGATTCCGGACTCGATTTTTTGATAATATTTTCCCAAGTACACCACCGTTTTTGCAAAAAGCCTATATCTTTGCAAAAACGTTTTCGGTAACAAAAAAATGACAAGTAAGACTAAGACCAATTTCAGATGGGTGATCTGTGCGATGCTTTTCGTCGCGACAGCCGTGAATTATCTTGACAGACAAGTACTTTCCCTGACATGGGACGAGTTCATCAAACCGGAGTTCCATTGGAATGAATCGCACTACGGCACGATCACGTCCCTGTTCTCGATCATATATGCGATCTGCATGCTGTTCGCGGGCCGTGTCGTTGACTGGATGGGCACCAAGAAAGGCTACCTGTGGTCAATCGGAGTGTGGTCGGCCGGTGCATGCGCCCATGCCTTATGCGGGGTCGTGACAGAAAATATCGTAGGACTGCACACGGCGGCCGAACTGGTTCAAGCCACAGGTGACACAGCGGTTCTCATATCCACAATCAGCATGTATTGTTTCCTTGTCGCCCGAAGCATCCTGGCCCTTGGAGAAGCCGGCAACTTTCCTGCCGCCATCAAGACCACGGCTGAATATTTTCCTAAGAAAGACAGGGCTTTCGCCACGTCCATATTCAATGCCGGCGCTTCTATCGGAGCGCTGTTCGCCCCGCTCACCATCCCGGTTCTCGCGAAGAACTTCGGTTGGGAGGTCTCGTTCATCATCATCGGAGCCCTGGGCTTCGTCTGGATGGGATTCTGGGTGTTCCTCTACGACAAGCCTGAGGCTTCCAAGCACGTGAGCAAGGAAGAGCTGGCCTACATCGAGCAGGACAAGGAACTTGACAACGAGAAGGCTGCCGACAACGGAACCGGGAAGAAGATCGGTTTCAAGGACTGCCTCAAGTACAAGCAGACCTGGGCGTTCGCCGTCGGAAAGTTTATGACCGACGGAGTCTGGTGGTTCTTCCTGTTCTGGACCCCGTCCTATCTGAACACACAGTTCGGGATCAAGACCAGCGACCCGATGGGTATGGCATTGATATTCACTCTCTATGCCATAACGATGCTTTCGATCTACGGCGGAAAGCTTCCTACCATATTCATCAATAAGGCGATGAAGAAGGGAGAGGCGTTCGATCCGTACGCGGCCAGGATGAAGGCGATGCTGATCTTCGCGTTCCTGCCGCTGGTCGTCCTGCTCGCACAGCCTCTTGGCAGGATATCCCCTTGGTTCCCGGTCATCCTGATCGGCATCGGCGCGGCCGCGCACCAGTCTTGGTCCGCCAACATCTTCTCAACCGTAGGAGACATGTTCCCGAAATCCAGCATCGCCACCATCACCGGTATCGGCGGCATGGCGGGAGGACTCGGCTCAATGTTCCTCCAGAAAGTGGCTGGTGAGCTCTTCGTTTACTCCGAGCAAGTCAACCTGTCCTTCTTGGGATTCACCGGAAAACCGGCCGGCTACTTCATCATCTTCTGCGTCTGCGCCACCGCCTACCTTATCGGCTGGTGCATCATGAAAGCCCTTGTACCTAAATACAAGGTGATAACGCTCAACTAACGGCGGAACACCAATCCAATGCAAGCCAGGCCTCAACTTGGCATATTACCTCAAGATTTGCGATGGCTTCTTCATCTCGCGAATCACCACCGTCACAAACCGCGTGGCAGACAAGTCACTGACAGCCAACAAATTAAGCCTCTTCGTGGTGCAGAATATCGCCCCACGAAGAGGCTTAATTTATTGACTATAAGGCGTATATCCGCCACAGCCACCACGAAATCAGAGATTTCAGGCGAACCAACGTACAAACTTCAAATCATCATACAATATAAGCACTTGAAAGGCACAGGCACAATACAGTCTGACAGATATCAAATGACATACACTCAAATGCTAATATGCAACATTACTTCCTGCCGCCAATATATTTTCACTTATAGATATTGCATATCCGCGAATATTTATGTAAAATTGCCGAAACTATACACATAAAAAGAGAAATTGAACCAAACTTATGATGTTATAACTAACTTAAAAATATTTTCAATAATGAAAATCAAGCATTTATTAATCTTTCTTTTATCAATTTGCGTCACATTTCCGCTGAGCGCTCAAGACGAGCAACGTACTATCAAAAGGAAAGTCGCTATCGGCAGATTTTCAAATGAGACGCAGTATGCGAAAGGACTTTTCTATGACAAGGATAATGATCCTATGAGGAAACAAGCCCTTGATATTCTTTCATCAAAACTGGCATCCAGCGGAAAGTTCATCCTCTTGGAGCGGGAAGACCTTGACCTTCTTGTCGCGGAAGCAGGGGAAGACATGAAGAAAATCGGAGCGGATTACATCATCCTCGGTTCGATAACGGAGTTTGGACGTAAAAATGAGGGACAGCAAAAGGTGTTCTCCTCAACAAAGACTCAAACCGTCGAGGCCGGGGTAAGTATTCGCCTTGTTGAATCGGCGACAGGTCTAATCATCTATTCTGATGAGGCTAAAGGATATGCTGAGACAACAACCAAGGAGACACTCGGAGTCGGTGGTAAGGCTGGATATGACGCAACCCTTAGCGACAAGGCGATCTCCGCGGCGATCTCTCAACTGGTGGAGAATATTATCAATAAATGTATGGATAAGCCGTGGCGCTCATACATTTTATCTGTGGAAGATGGAACTTATATCATTTCCGGCGGAGCATCCCAAGGACTTGCTGCCAATGACAGGTTCAACGTCTACAAGAAAGGAAAATCAGTAAAAAACCCTCAGACCGGAATGATGATAGAGCTTCCAGGAAGCAAAGTAGGAGAAGTCACAGTCATTTCTTCCATAGGAGACACTCCGGAAACCGAGATTTCATTCTGCAGTTACTCCGGAGAGGATCTCGATCTTACAAAAATTTCTGAGAACTATTATATTATGGAGGACAAGAAATGAAAAGAATGATTCTATCTTTCGCTGTGATTCTGACTGCACTCCTGTTTTTGTCTGGCTGCGGAGTCGGTGTCCATTCTGTCGCATCGGGCAAGGAGGATGTCGCCAGTCTGGTTTTCACAGATAATGCCATACACAACATCATCGTCACAATCGACGGAAAAGACTACAGCACACAGACTGTCAAAGTAAAAGGCTATAAGCCCGGAATGAACATCAAGAATACAGTTCTCAACACGATCAAGATTGAGCCAGGACAGCACAGCGTGATTGTGAAATCCGGCGATAACGAACTGTTCAGAAAGCGTATATTCGTCTCAACCGGAGAGAACAAAGTGATTAATCTATGAAAAGGATAGCGTTGTTCATAGCCTCGATCATCTTATTGTCATCGTGTGCACCGACACTTATGTACAATTGGGGAGGCAATTCTAGCGCAGGTGTCACTCCATATGAGAATTTGACTTATCAGAATTATGACAAGCAATCACCGGAGACGCTTTGCAAACTAATTATCTTGTATGAGGATATGACATCCAATCCTGGAGGTACCCGCAAAGTCCCCGCCCCCGGGATATGCGCCGAATATGGATATCTCCTGATGCAGCCAGAAGTTCTTCAAACGTTCACAGAACATGCGACCAAGGCTCAAATGAGAGTATTCAAAGACAAGGATCTGAACTTTTATTTCAGAGAACACGGCAAGGAAATGTTCGAGAAGGAAATCAAGTACTACCCGGAATCCGCAACATTTATCAAACCGTTAGTCAAAAAGTTAAGTTCAAGATAAGCAATGAAAAAGTTTCTCTACGCGATCCTGCTGATTGCCGCCGCAACCTCCTGCTCCACAACGACAAGGCTATCTCAATACCCTAAGATGTATGAAAGCAAGCCGGTCACCATTCTTGTGATGCCACCTATAAACAACACAGCTAATGTCGAGGCCAAAGATCTGCTTTACACTTCCATAAACAAACCGCTTGCAGAGGCCGGCTATTATGTGATCTCGCCACACCTCGCGATGGATATTCTCAAATCCGAAAGTGCCTATGACGCCGAAATGTTCATTGACGCTCCGCTTGACAAATTCGCACAGTTTTTCGGTGCCGATGCGGTAGTGTTCTCACAGATAGACAAATGGACGAAGAGTGGTTTCGGGATCGACACCAAAATCCGGTATTTTATCAAGTCGGCAAAGACAAACGAAATCATCTTTGACAGGACCTGTGATCTTCATCTGGATCTGTCGCAAAATAGCAGCGGAGGTGGAGTCTTAGGAGCCTTGATAGATCTTGCGGCATCTGCCATTGTCACCGCCACCACAGACCACATCGTTGCCGCGAGAAAAGCCAATGCGTACATATTCAATGACATCCCGAGAGGAAAATACAGTCCTATGTTCGGCAAGGATCAGAATGTCTCAGCCGCGAAGAAGGACATCAAGGCAAATGTAAAGTAAGAGTTGGTGGGCACCAAAACCCCGTGGCGCTTAAAGCATTAATTATAAACATATTAAGCATTGTCCTAGTGCGATATTCGACACCAGGACAAAGTTTTTCTTATTGATATTCAAGCACTTATCCGCCACCGCCTCAGTATCAGCCAGTGCGATTCAAAACCCTAATAATCAATGGAATAGACATTCGTCTTCAGTTAAATCAAGCTAAAGGCAGAGTCTTAAGACGCTCATTATCAAGCATTCATAGCGCACCGCCTCAAATAGCCTAATCGGAAGATTCGCACTTCGGAGCTTCGACAGTCCCGGAGGGACACGGGGAAGAGTGAAATGAATCATATTGTTAATTTCCATAATAATGATTAAGTTTGCGGAAATTGAAAGAATATGAGCCAAAAAGAACGGGCAACGGAATTTGTGGTGTTCTGCATTGAGAATCTTGCGGATCGCTTAGGTGTGCCTGGTTCAGTAATATTCAATAAATTGAACAGCATAGGAGCGATCTCAGGCTTCCTTTATCCAAGTTACGAATCCCTGCATACACAAAGCAAGGAATACATCCTGAATGAAATCCAAGCCTATATCTCCAGCCATAGCCTCAGCATAAAACTATGAAAGTATTTCACGGCTCAATTTCAATAGTTGACAGACCGCTTGCCAATGCAGGTCGTAATCATCTTGATTTCGGCAAAGGATTCTATCTGACAACTTTGGAGAATCAGGCAATATCCTGGGCCTCAAGACCTTTGAATCAAGGCAAACAGAAATATCTCAATATCTACGAACTGGATTCATCCGCAATTGCAAACGGAGACTACCAATACCTCCATTTCGATGAATACAACGCCGAATGGCTGAATTTTGTGATCTCCAACAGGAAAGGAGGCTCCGACTGGAGACAGTTTGACATTGTGGAAGGTGGAATAGCAAACGACAGGATATTCAACACAATCGAGTTATACTCCTCTGGCTTGATTTCCGAAAACGAGGCTCTTCAAAGATTGATTTATGAAAAGCCGAACAATCAAATCTGCATTCTTAACCAGGATATTATCGATAATCACTTGACATTTGTTGAGGCGCGTGAAATAAAGGAGGAAGCGCAATGAACGGAAATCCTTTAATAAATGAGACCCTGCTCCAAATGAAATATGCCAGAGTCATTTCTCTATTGGCCAAGAAATTGGCCGTTCCGGAAGATAAAGCGATGGCAATTTTCTATAATTCAAAGACCTACAGCAATCTCAACGATTTAAGAAACGGTCTGCAAAATATGAGTGACGCCTTTTTGGTTGATGAGATCATCCAAGAATCTTCCGCCAGCTTGCACAAGGCATAGAGGCTGAGACAAGTCATAGATAATAGAGATTTAAGGAATCCGCTCAAAAAGGAACACCGCGATCAGAAAATAAAAATTCCAGAATTTTGGTAACGTGCAAAATTCTGGAATTTTCTATTTTTGAACGCCTTTGCCGCTTTGTAAAAGTGCTTTGATGATTACATAGCCACTTCGACAAGCTCAGTGACCGAAAGGCTGCTCAGTGACCGACGCGGGAACTAACTGATGAACAGGAGCTCACGGTACTTAGGGAGAGGCCAGGTGCGGTTATCGACGATCTCCTCAAGCTTGTCGATCGGACGGCGGAGGGCTGGGAAACTCTCGGCGATCTCGTGGTAAGCCACTGCCTTGGCATATTCATCCTCAAGGACATTCGCCTTCTTGCGCGCCTCGACCATAGCTGTCGCCTTCTCACGAATCTGGTCAACATATTTCGAGATGCTCTTGATGAGGTAGATCTCCTCCTTGCACTCGTCCGTGCCACCGAAGACATCCTTGCTCAACGCCACCTCCTTCAGCAACTTAGACTTGTAGTCAAGTGCCGCCGGAATGATGTGGTTGATCGCCATCCTCGCCATCACGCGCGACTCGATCTGGATCATCTTGCTGTAAGTCTCCCACTTCACCTCGTTGCGCGCCTGAAGTTCTTTCTCTGAATATACCCCTGTCTCCTTGAACATATTCACAGACGCAGGAGCAGTGAACTGCTTTATCATCTCAGGGACGCTGGTCTCGACATCGAGTCCACGCCTCTTCGCCTCGGCCTTCCACTCATCGGTGTAGCCGTTGCCATCGAAGCAGACAACATTGATGACGGAAGCGATGATCGGTTTGAGGGTGTCCAGGATGGCCACATTCAAGGCCTTGCCTGCGGCGAGTTCCTTGTCCAGACTCTTCTTGAAAGAGATAAGCTGCTCAGCCACAGCCGCGTTCAGTGTGGTCATCGCACCTGCGCAGTTGGCCAGCGACCCCACGGCGCGGAACTCGAAACGGTTGCCGGTGAAAGCGAACGGAGAGGTTCTGTTGCGGTCGGTGTTGTCCACGAATATCTCCGGAATCTCCACAAGGCCGACGCTCTTGCCCTTCTTCCCGGCGATCTCGATCGGAGTGTCGGAAGGAACCTCAAGCAGTTTGTGAAGCACCTCGGTCATCGTCCTGCCAAGGAAAGCTGACACGATTGCTGGCGGTGCCTCGTTGGCACCGAGACGATGGGCGTTCGTGGCGGTAGCGATGGAGGCCTTCAGCAAAGCGTTGTGCTTCTGCACGGCGGCGAGCACATTCACGAAAAATGTGACGAACTGGAGGTTACCTTTCGCATCCTTACCTGGAGCCAAAAGCATTGTGCCTGTGTCGGTTCCGAGCGACCAGTTGTTGTGTTTGCCTGATCCGTTCACACCTGCGAAAGGCTTCTCGTGAAGCAGTACCACGAAACCATGCTTGCGCGCGATCTTGTTCATAAGGTTCATCACAAGCTGGTTCTGGTCGTTGGCAAGGTTGGTCTCACCGAAGATCGGAGCGAGCTCGAACTGGTTGGGAGCCACCTCGTTGTGTCTGGTCTTGAGCGGAATCCCAAGACGGTGTCCGGCGATCTCAAGGTCACGCATAAACTCGGCCACACGGGACGGAATAGCCCCGAAATAGTGGTCGTCCAGCTGCTGGTTCTTGGATGAGTTGTGCCCCATCAGGGTGCGGCCGGTGATCATAAGGTCAGGTCTCGCGGCATAGAGAGACTCATCGACAAGGAAATATTCCTGCTCCCATCCGAGGTAGGAATATACCTTCGTGACAGACTTGTCGAAGAGGCGGCAGATAGGGGTGGCCGCATCAGAAACGGCCTTGAGGGCCTTTTTGAGAGGGGTTTTGTAGTCCAAGGCCTCACCGGTGTAGGAGATGAAGACGGTCGGGATGCAGAGGGTGTCATCGATGATAAACACCGGGGAAGTCGGATCCCAGGCCGTGTAGCCTCTGGCCTCGAATGTGGCGCGGATGCCTCCGTTGGGGAAAGAGGATGCGTCCGGTTCCTGCTGGGCGAGGGACTTTCCGTCAAAAGTCTCTATGACTCCACCCTTGCCGTCATACTCGATCAGAGAGTCGTGCTTCTCGGCGGTGCCCTCTGTCAGAGGCTGGAACCAGTGGGTCACGTGGGTCACGTGATGCTCCATAGCCCACTCTTTCATACCCTTTGCGACTCCGTCAGCGGTCTCCCTGTCAAGGGACTTTCCGTTGTCGATGCAGTCAAGGAGTGCGTTCAGGGTCTTGGCGTCCAAGTACTTGTGCATCTTGGGACGGTCAAAGACCAGTTCTCCGTAGTAGTCGGAGGTCTTGCCCTCAGGGCGCTCAGCCGGAACTGCCTTCTTTTCGAAGGATTCCTTCACCAGATCAAATCTGTCAATGCTCATAATTTGTCTATTTGTTAAAGGTGTGTATTTCCTTAACTATATATTGTGTAATCAAAACTATCCTCAAACCTCAAGGCCGCTTCAAAAAGGAAGAAGGCTGATCCACGAGGGACCAGCCATCAATATTTAAATCATAATATCCTTTTTCCGTAATGAATATGCCGTCAGGCTGGAAGACCGGCACACACGAAATCGTTCAGGACCTGAACATTCTGGCTCTGAAATCCCTGCTGGAACTGCTGCTGTCGATATGTGTGGGCTTCCGAAAACATCCTTGAAAAATTTTGATGGCGCAAGTTATGAAATCAATCCTTAAACTCAATGATTTTTTTTGATTTTATCGGTTTAGAACAAAAATTCCAACTTCTCTGGCAATCTCGTATAATCATCAATCTGGATATAATCCATTCCGCCGAGACGGATCTGGCTGTCGTTGCCACCGTCCGCGAAATCGTCCCCGACAAACAGGATCTGGTCAAACGAGTAGCCATGCTCGGCGGCATAACGCAGCACAGCGTCGAATTTGTTATACCTCTTAGGCGTGATATCGAACGAAGTCGTGCCACCGATGAACACGGAATAATCCTTGAATATTTCCTTAACCTCCGGGAACATCGCGCGTCTTTTGATCTTGTCCGGATCGAAAGTGAGTTTGGCCTCCTTGCCGGCCTTGGTGCCAAGCAGTCCGAAAGTCACCATACCGGACTCGTGATATTCAAGAGACTCGCCGCTGAAGTCGGTGTAGCCATATTTCTTGCGCAGATAGTTGCAGCTCTTCTCGAAGAACTTTTTGTCCACCTGCGCCTTGTCCTCCCTGACAATCTGGAACTTGCCGTCCACAATACGGCTTTCGGCCATGCCATAGTTGCCAAGGATTGTGATAGGATATTCACCCATCTGCTTGTAGATTCTCTTGCAATTGCCAGCCCCCGCCATGATGATCTCGTAACGCTTTGCAAGAGTATCGAGCACCGCCCTGTTGGCTGCGGTCAGCTGGGTCTTGTGCTGAGTCAAAGTTCCATCCAAGTCAAAGCAGATCAACTTCTTCTCCTGTTTCCACCTCAGCTCGCGGATTGAGTCCATAAGGCGTTTCATTCCCTGCGGCTGGTCCGTGGAGACGTAGGTGACACCGTGCCTCATCGCGAAATCGGCGAGATCATAACTGTTCACCGGCCAGAGGACCGTCTGAAGTCCGGCCGCGTGCACCTCGTCCAGATAGTGGGCGGAGTTGATCACCACATTATAATTATAGGACACACCGGCGTAGCCCCTGTCCTTGAGTTCTTTCACTGAATATGTCTTCCTGGACGTGATCGGGATCACCTCAGCACCCGGATGCAGACGCAGGACCTCGTCGCAGAGATGCTCGCTGAAAGAGATGAAGCACATCTGATCGTACATATTCATTTCATCACAGAGAGCGATGACCTTCTCCGCCAGCTGGGTTTCCCTCGCCGGAGTCGGATGCGACTTGAGTTCAAGGAACAACTTCAGCGCCGGAGTGCGCTTCGCCTGGGTGAAATATTCCCTTAATGAAGGAATATGGTCGCCGTTCGGGAGGGTGCAGCTCTTGACGGTGGCATAGTCAAGTTTCTGAATATCCTTGTACTTCGTCCTGGGGATCATCGGGCCGTGCAGGATCACGAGCGAGTCGTCAGTGGTGAGATGCACGTCCAGCTCGACGCTTTCCACGCCGAGTTTCTGGGCGCCGGCAAGGCTGGTCAAAGTGTTTTCAAAAGACCCAGGATGGGCGTAGAAGCCTCTGTGGGACATAATTTTGGTCTGCGCCGGAAGCATCACGGCGCAAAGCAGTGTCAAGACTGCCGAGAGAACAAACTTTTTCATAGTCCAAAATTACGAAAAAATTGCCGGATGTCGGAATTTGTCCGGGTGAAGTTTTTCACTTCAATGTATTTTCCTGATTCCGGTTAACTCGGTTTTATAGATTATTACTTGTAAAAGTTGACTTTTAGGACATTTCAAACAAATCAAAACAGCCCCCCGGATTTGACAATGATTCTAATGATTGCTATCTTTGCCCCGTGAAGGTTCTTTGGCTCAGGTTTGAGGCCAAGGATCAAAAGGGAATCCGGTGTGAATCCGGGACAGTACCCGCTGCTGTGAGTTCCTTATAAATATGACGCGGCTTTCTTATGCCACTGGCCGGACACTGAATATTCAGTTTTCCATACCGCCGGGAAGGCGCCGCGTCAGGAGCGAGTCAGAAGACCTGCCTTCGCAAAACTTTACGGCCTTGCCTGCGGGATCACGGGCGGCGGCCGGGCTAAAAATTTATGAAACGAATATACCGTCTCATAGCCTCGGCCTGCATTCTGGAATGCGGGCAGGTGGTTTTTGCACAGACTTCCGGCGACTCCACAGCTGTTCACCGGAAGGATAATTCATTGGATAGCACCCAGGTTATCAAGGAGTCCATCATCATCGGCACCCCTGCCGGTTACAAATACCGGGAGGTCATCCCGGCGCAGACCCTGAAGGAAGAGGAGCTTCAACGACTGAACAGTTTCTCGGTCGCTGACGCTATCCGCTATTTCTCCGGAGTGCAGTTGAAAGACTACGGCGGGGTCGGCGGCCTCAAGACCGTGAACATCCGCTCGATGGGCACAAACCATATGGCCGTGTTCTATGACGGAATACAGCTCGGAAACGCACAGAACGGACAGGTGGACCTGGGACGATTCTCGCTGGACGATGTGGAGGAGATTTCCTTGTACAACGGGCAGAAAAGCGACATCTTCCAGTCAGCCAAGGACTTCGGGGCCTCGGGAACGATCTACATCACGACCCGGAGGCCGCGGTTCGAGAATGGTCGGAACGCGAACTTCAAGGCCACGATGAAGACCGGATCATTCGGCCTCATCAATCCGTCCATCCGCAGCGAGTACAAGATCTCGGATGCAGTAAGCGCCTCACTCAGCGGAGAATGGGTCAACGCCACCGGCAAGTACAAGTTCCGTTACCTCAGGCGTAACTCATTGGGAGAGATCGCCTACGACACGACCGCTGTCCGGCACAACGGCGACATCAACGCCACCAGGCTTGAAGCCGCGCTACACGGAACGCTCGACGAAGGGCGGTGGACCGTCCGGGCATATTCATACAACTCGGAGAGGGGCATTCCGGGTGCCATCGTGAACAACGTGTTCCGCAACGGCGAGAGGCTTTGGGACACCAACTCGTTCATCCAAGGCTCTTTCACGAACAAGTGGAGCCCGAAGTTCAGATCCCTGATCAACGCCAAATACGCCGCCGACTACACACATTACGAGAATCAGGACGCGAAACTGATCCAGACGAAGAACACCTACCGACAGAAGGAGTTGTACGCTTCCTGCGCGAACCTCTATAATATAATGGAGAACTGGGAGGTGTCCCTCGAATACGATTTCCAGTGGAACACCCTGGACGCGAAATTCTACATGCCGACGGAAAGCGACGGCACATTCCCCTACCCTACCCGCTACACGCAGATGGCCGCGCTGGCGACAGCATTCGAATGGGGCAGGATCAAAGGCCAGGCCAGCGTTCTGGGTTATTTCGTGCACGAGAAGGTGAAGCGTTTCGAGGCCAGGCCGGACAAGGCGATCGCCACACCGGCTTTCTTCCTGTCCTACAAGCCGTTCCATAGACAGGACCTGTCGGTGCGCGCGTTCTACAAGCGGATGTTCAGGATGCCGACGTTCAACGACCTCTACTACACGGATATGGGCAATGCCTTCCTGAAGCCTGAATACGCCGAGCAGTTCAACATCGGACTGAAATACACCAAGAATTTTATGAATATGCCCGCTCTGCGCACTGTCGACGCTTCCGTGGACGCCTACTACAACCACATCACGGATAAGATCATAGCCTACCCGAAAGGTCAGCAGTTCCGTTGGACGATGCTCAATCTCGGAGAGGTGGACATCAAGGGGGTTGACATCGCCCTGAACTCGGCCTGGGCTTTCGGCGAGGTGGAGGCCACGGCCAGACTCCAGTACACTTACCAGGAGGCGATAGATGTCACGGATTCCGCAGACACATATTACCGGGACCAGATCCCGTATATTCCTTGGCACAGTGGTTCGGCCGTGCTGTCGCTCTTCTACAAGGGCTGGGGACTGAACTACAGTTTCATCTACACCGGCGAGCGCTACAACCAGCAGGAGAACATCCCAAGGAACCACACCCAGCCGTGGTACACCAGCGACCTCTCAGTGCAGAAGTCCTTCGCCATCCGCACCCGCACCCTCAAACTAACCGCCGAGATCAACAACCTCTTCGGCCAGGACTACGACGTGGTGCTGAACTACCCGATGCCGAAGACGAACTGTCGGTTTGTCACGAGTTTTAATTTTTAAATCAATATGTTATGAGACACACAAACAAAATCATCAAAGCCTTGGCCATCGTCCTGTTTTTCGGGGTGGCCATCTGCGGCTGCCGCAAGGAAGAGACCATCGTTCCTCCAGTGTACGGCCCACTCGGATTCCAGACAGATCCCGATGCGGATCCGATAGGAATGTACGTCCTCAATGAGGGCAATATGGGCAGCAACAAGGCTGACATCGACTTTCTCGACTACCGCGAGGCCTCCTATGCCTGCGGAATCTACGCAGAAAAGAATCCGACGGTTGTCAAAGGATTGGGAGACACCGGCAACGATCTCCAAATCTATGACGGAAGGTTGTTCGCCGTCATCAACGGTTCGCACAAGGTGGAGGTGATGGATGCCTACACAGCAAAGAGAATCACCCAGATCGACATCGCGAACTGCAGGTACATCGCGTTCAAGGACAACTACGCATACGTAACCGCCTACGTTGGTTCTGACGCTGAGTTCTCAGCTGACCGCAAAGGATCTGTCTTCAAAGTCAACCTTGACACGTACAAGATTGAGGGTGAGACACAGGTCGGATACCAGCCTGAAGAGATTGCCATCATCGGGAACAACGTCTATGTGGCCAATTCAGGTGGCCACAGGGCTCCGGATTATGACTCAACCGTCTCTGTCATAGACCTGGATTCGATGAAAGAGGTTTACAAGATTGATGTCGCGATCAACCTCTGCCACATCAAGGCTGACTCCAAAGGCAATCTATGGGTGTCATCCAACGGCAATTATGTTGATGTCGCCTCGAATCTGTACCGTCTGGAAAAAGACGGGGCACAGTACAAAGTCGCTGAGACGATGAATATTCCCGTGTCCAATATGGCAATAGCCAATGACTCTCTCTACATCTACAGCAGCGAGTACAACTACGTCACCTCCAGCAGCACAATCAGTTACGCCATCGTCGATGCGGCACGTGCCAGCGTCGTCTCCAGAAAGATCATCACTGACGGAACCGAAAGCCAGATCGTGTCACCTTACGGAATCGCGGTTCATCCGACAAACGGTGACATATACATCACCGACGCAAAGAACTACACCTCCAGCGGCACTCTATATTGCTATTCCAAGTCCGGCGCTCAGAAATGGAGTGCGACCACCGGAGATATTCCGGGACATTTCGCTTTCCTGCCACGGGAGAAATAATCTCCCCCAACCGCCAAACGACAATTTCGGGGTAACTATATTCGTGTTGACTAACTTTTCAGCCCATCACGCTAATGCTCAGATAACTACAAACGAATACGGCCTCCTGGGATATTTCTTTATCTATTAGCAAGTTAAGAAATATATTAGTTAACCGATATAGAATTACCATTTTTTAGCTTATATGAAGCCGGAGCCAAGCACACGGTCAACGATCTTCAAGGGGAAGCCATAGCGGGTCGACAGGATATTCCTCAGCGTAACGACTTGATTGGAATTGAGTTTCGCCAGCATTTCCTCTGCCGCTGAGCCGATGGATTTCCGCATCTCCTTCAGACAATAACCAGTGTTCCGCACTGGAGCAAGAACAGATTCGTCCAATCGCCCGATGGTGTCAGGGAACATCATCGGGCATATTCGTGCGACCGCGCTCCTGACCTCCCGATCATTGACAGGGTAGCGGACCGCTTCTCCCTGATTGGCGTTCAGGTCCGCCTTGTTCACCAGATAGGAAAGCGAGCCGATTGTCTTGATCACCGATTCCAGTCGCTTGGTCGTGATAAATGAGCCGAATGCCACCATCCCGTTGGCATAAAGTTTCCAGGATTGCGGAACCGGACGGCTTGTCCCGATAACTTTCGGTTTCTGCCACGGAAGGATGTCGGCAATCCTTGGCCGCAAGACTGAGGAATAGCCTTCCGCGGCGAAATATTCAAGGATGGAACTCCAAGGATAGGAGAATGGGTTGTTCGTCTCGTGATGTTTTCGAGGATTGTTAAGGATGTAGCCCACAACATTCTTAAGGTATTCCTCAGAGTCCACCCTCCCTACCTTGACCCACACCCTGCTCATCACTTTCGAAGTGCCGAAGCGGTGGGAATAGTACATACTGATTGTTTTCTTGAATCTTTCCGCACACCTGACCACATCGGTTCTCCGCCCCCAAGCCAATGAGTGTAAATGGGTTGACACGAGCACAAGGATCGCGACCTCGATGTCTTCTCCGAATAGTTTGAAGGCCGCCGCGAACTTGTTCACCCCAGTTATGAAGGCTTTCTCATCCGGGAACAAGTCCACACCCTCCAGTCCTTGCGAGCAAATGTGGAACCATCCAGCCTCCTCTTGCTCTCTCACTGGCTCCTGCCCAGTTTTTCTTTCGTTCAAATCTTTCACCTCAACCATAAACGCCACATTTTGTTTAAGTTAATATTCAAGGACGGAATTCCATCCCTTTTCCATCGGCAAGGTACAAACAAATCAGCAAACTATCCAAATATTCCACGGCTAATTCACACCTGGAACTGCAAATCATTGAATATCCGCCATTTCAGGTTCCAGGTGCGAAGGGGAATCACGCACCTGGAAGAAAGGGAAGGCCACACGGAGGACTGGGACGTGGGGCGGGGCCTCGAGGTGCGACTTTTCTCACGCACCCGGAAGCGCAAGTGACTGGCCGACAGCGGGAACGGACTCCAGGTGCGAAGGGAATCACGCACCTGGAAGAAAGGGAAGGCCACTCAGAGGGTCTGGATGTGGGGCGGGGCTCCGAGGTGCGACTTTTCTCACGCACCTGGAAGCGCAAGTGACTGAACGACAGCGGGAACGGACTCCAGGTGCGAAGAGGAATCACGCACCAGGAAGAGAGGGATGACAAGGGCTACGGGGAAGGGGGAAAAAATATGAAAGAGATGCGGAAGAAATAAACGTGACAGGGAAATGGCCAGGGGAGGGGACAGGAAATCAACAGATGAAAGTTGAGCAATCGATTTCGTTAATATTATTAAACAAAATTTAACCGCAGCTTATCATTTCCGAAGAAAACCTCTTGTATATTTACAAAATGATACTTTACTTTGCATAATGAATAAATATTCCATAGGCTTAATCTGGAGGTTGAGACAAACATCCTAAGATTGACCGAGCTTTGGGACAAAAGAGGTAGAAAGTGGAGACATCAGCTGGGATAAATACCAGGAGCAGGCTAAATTGACTGGGCTTTTGAACAGAAGAGAAAGAAAGAGGTGAAAGGAGCAGAAAAAGCCAGAAGACGGAAGATGGGAAGGGAGCAAAAGGGGCAAAAAGCGAGAGAAGCGGAAGAGACGAAAGGAGCGGCAGAAAAAGAGGGGAAAAGAGGTGGAAGAAACGGTAGAAACGACAAAGGCAAAAGAAAAAAAGGAAGCAGAGAAGACAGAAGAGACGGAAGAAGTGGATGAGAAAACAGAGGAAAAGGAGGATAAGAGGCAAGAGAGAGAGTGGAGAGCGACAAAGGCAAAAGAAAAGAAAAGAAGAGGAAGAAGCTGAGGAGACAGAAAAGGCGGAAGAGATGAAAAAGCGGAAGAGACGGAAGAGAAAAGAAGAGAAAAGAAGAGAAAGTACACACACATTGACATACTACACAACAAAACCAATATTTTAAAATTATGTTAAACAGAATCAAGTCTTCGATATTCAGAGGAATGGCGGCTGTTGTGGCTGCTGTCGCTCTGTTCGTATCGTTCTCTGCCGCGGCGGGTGCCCAGAACAGGGGCGGTTCCGTCAGCGGTACAGTCAAGGACGCCAATGGCCCTGTCATCGGCGCGGCCGTTTTTGTCAAGGGTGGATCAACGGGTGAGACCACTGACATTGACGGAAAGTTCAAACTTAGCAACCTGAAAACCAACGATGTGATCACCGTCTCCATCATCGGATACGAGACCAAGGAGATCGTCTGGAACGGCCAGGCCACACTCGACATCGTCATCCTCGAGGAAGCCACAGCTCTCAAGGGAGTCGTGGTGACGGCCATGGGTATGGTCCGCCAGTCGGAAAGCCTTACCTACGCTGCCGAGACAGTCGGCGGCAAGGATGTCAACGACATCAAGAGCATCAACATGATCAACTCCCTCCAGGGAAAGAGCGCCGGTCTGGTCATCACTCCTAACTCGACAGGAGCCGGCGGATCATCCAAGATCCTCTTCCGAGGCAACAAGTCCATCAACGGAAGCAACCAGCCTCTCATTGTTGTGGACGGTGTGCCTGTGATGCAGAACATCACCTCATCCCAGGTGGCCTCCAACTATGGTGGCGAGAGGGACGGCGGCGATGTGATGTCCACGATCAACCCTGACGACATCAAGTCCATCACCCTCCTTAAAGGTGCGTCAGCCGCAGCGCTTTACGGTGCCGTGGCCGCCAACGGCGCGATCATGATCACGACAAAGTCAGCGGCAGCCGGCAAGGTGAACATCACCGTGTCCAGCAACACGACAGCAGAAAGCCCTATGGTGCTTCCTAAGTTCCAGAACAACTACGGGATGTCGGACAACGGCACCTACAGCTGGGGCAGCAAGCTCTCCTCAAAGGCGCCGAACTATCTCAAGAAGTTCTTCCGCACAGGTTTCACGACCAACAACACATTCGCCGTGTCCGGCGGAAACGACTCTTTCGGAGCCTACTTCTCCTACGGCAATGTCTACTCAGAGGGCATGACTCCTGAGAATGAGTACAGAAGCCACAACTTCAACACCAAGGTCAACTTCACCGTCCTCGACAACATCAAGATAGAGGCAAGCGCAAAGCTCACCAACCAGCACATCGAGAACCAGTCCGCATCGGGATTCCTCTGGAACCCTCTGACCGGCGCCTACCTCTTCCCGAGAGGCGAGGACTGGGATCACTACAAGAACAACTACGAGGTCTATGACGCCTCACGCAGCTGCTACGTCCAGAACTGGACCAACACGAAGCAACAGCAGTACAGCAACCCTTACTGGGTGCTCAACCGCCAGAAGCCGGTCGTTGACCGCAACCGCTACGAGTTCGGCGGCAGCGTGAGATGGGACATCACCAAGGATCTCTACGTACAGGGCCGTCTCCGCTACGAGAGGGGCGAGGAGCACTTCGTGCACAACGCCTACGCCTCCAGCACCGGTGACCTCTACCCTATGGGCAGAATGAAGGACAACCGCTACTTCAGCGACCAGATGTACGGAGATGTGCTCGTCGGCTACAACCACAACTGGAACGACACCTTCTCACTCTCCGTGACCGCCGGCTCCAGCTTCACCCACAGCAAGACCGGAAACGTGGATCTCTGGGCTGAGGGAACACAGTTCACAGCCCCTGGCAACGGTAACGTCTACTACCCTAACATATTCACCCCTAACAACTATTATGGGAATATGTCGTCAGTCGGAAAGGGTGGCCACTGGAACACCGAGAAGCGTCTTAACGCCGTGTTCGCGACCGCGCAGTTCGGCTACAAGGAAGGCCTCTTCATCGATGTCACCGCCCGTAACGACTGGTCATCGGCTCTTGCCTTCACCGACAATGTGTCATTCTTCTACCCTTCAGTGGGAGCCAGCTTCCTTCTGAACAAGTTCGCCGACCTCGGCCCTGCCGTGGATCTCGTGAAGTTACGCGCAAGCTACTCCATCGTGGGTAACGATGTCCCTGTCTACATGACCAACCTGCTCTACAGCCTTGGCTCACAGGGATCGATCTCCGCTCCGGACAGCGCTCCTTTCAGAACCCTCAAGCCTGAGATGACCCACTCCATCGAGGCCGGTTTCGACGGAGCCTTCTTCAACAACAGGCTCAACGTCTCCGCCACCTGGTACAAGACCAACACCAAGAACCAGTTCTTCTCCGTAGCCTCTCCTTACGAGTCCGGTCTGCGCAACCGCTATGTGAACGCCGGTAATGTGGAGAACCAGGGTATCGAGATGACCGCCAGCTGGTACGAGCAGTTCAGCAACGACTTCAGCTGGGAGACAGGAGTGAACTTCTCCTACAACAACAACAAGATCGTGGAACTCGTGGACGAGCTTCCTAACGGCCTTACACTCTCCAACTTCGGAGGCGCCAAGATCATCCTCAAGGAAGGTGGTTCCTACGGTGACCTCTATGTACGCCAGATCCTCAGGGACGAGAGCGGCAAGATCAAGAAGAACGATGCCGGACAGCCGATCCTCGGCGACGACAACAACGACCAGCTCAAGCATGTCGGCAACATGAACTCCAAGGTTTACGCCGGCTGGAGCAACACATTCCGCTACAAGAACTTCAACCTCTCGATGCTCATCGACGCGAGATTCGGCGGCAAGGTCATCTCCATGACCGAGGCCACGCTGGACGGCTGGGGAGTGTCACAGAGGTCAGGCGAGGCCCGCGACGCCGGCTCCATCACCGTTGACGGGGTCTCCTTCGATCCAAGGGCTTGGTACGAGACCACGGGAGCCAGCAACTTCAACTCTCCTTACGCCAACGAGAACTACGTCTACAGCGCCACCAACATCCGTCTGCGCGAGCTCAGCTTCGGCTACACATTCCGTAACCTCCTCGGCAACGGCAAGAACGTGACAGCATCCATCATCGGCCGCAACCTGTTCTTCTTCTACAAGGACGCACCTTGCGACCCTGATGTCTCAGCAGGTACAGGCAACGGCTGGCAGGGCATCGACATGTTCGCCCTCCCTACCTCACGCAGCTTCGGTCTGAACCTTAAACTCAACTTCTAAAAATTTCCAAGACAATGAAAAATATTTTAAAATATTCAGTAGCGGCCTTGTTCGGACTCGGAATCGTAGCCTGCACAGGCGACTTCGAGAAGATGAACACCAGCGACGTGCAGGTGAACCCGGACGATCTTCCTCTCTCATCCCAGTGCGCTGAGCCGATGCAGTACTGCTACCCTCCTCAGCAGAACATGTTCCAGTTCTGGACAAACCTCACCGTGGATTTCTACAGCGGTTACTTCATGACCCCTAACGGAAACTTCACCAACGGTGACATGGGCGAGAACAGAGGACACTCGGGCGGTATGTACGAGAACCACTACCTCCACGTGTTCAACAACACAAGGCGACTGATCGCCACCCTTGACGGCAAGAACCAGCCAGCCCTCGCCGGCGTGATGAGAATCGTACAGGCCTACAGCCTTATGATGACCACCGACGTGTACGGCCCTCTCGCCCACAGCTCCATCCTGTCCGGTGAATATGAGTCATACTTCCCGTTTGACAGCCAGCAGCAGCTCTACCAGACAATGCTTGACGACACTCAGAAGGCATTGGACGCCTTCAACAAGCCTACAGATGACGAAAAGGCCGGACTCGGCACATTCGACATCTGGTGCGGCGGCGACTTCGAGATGTGGAAGAAGGTGGCCAACACGATGAGACTCCGTATCGCCCTGCGTCTTTCCAAGAGAGCGGACGAGATGAAGGCCGCGGGCTACGACCTTCCTGCGATCGCCAAGGCGGCAGCGGGCAACACCCTCGCCAACGGCGGCAAGGACATCATGATCGACAAGAGTCTCGAGAACGAGCTTTGGCTTATGTTCGCTTGGGGAGACTGCGGATTCAACGCCAACCTCGTGACATTGATGTCAGGTCTCAAGGATCCTCGCCAGCCTCTGTACATGGCGAAGAACCAGGACAAGTTCACCACCTCCGACGGAAAGGAAGTAGCGAAGGGAACCGGCTACTACGGCATCAGGTTCGCCAGCGGTCTGCCAGGCAAGCCGAACGACTGGGGCAAGCTCTCCGGTTGGGTAGACGGCAGCAACAGCAAGGGCATCTACAGCGCTCCGCTTCCGATCTTCAAGCAGGCCGAGTCCTACTTCCTCCTCGCCGAGGCCGCCCTCAGGGGCTGGACATCCGGCGACGTGAAGTCCCTCTACGAGGAAGGCATCAGAACCTCTATGGCCAATGAGCTTGCCTACAAGGGCAAGTACGCCGAGATCGCGGAATATGCGAAAGGCGCTGTCGAGAAGTACATCAGCGGAACCGACACGCAGGTTGATTTCGTCGATCCTTTCGATCCGAAACTCAACACCAAAGCCCTCAACAAGCTGGGCGTGAAGTGGGACAACAATGCCTCCAACGAGGACAAGCTCGCCCGCATCATGACCCAGAAGTACATCGCGCTCTTCCCTCTCTCAACCGAAGCCTGGGCCGAGCAGAGGCGTACCGGCTATCCGGTTCTCTTCCCTGCCTACGTCAACGAGAGCAACGGAGCCGTCACCACAGAGGAAGGCGTACGGCGCCAGATCTACAGCAGCAATGCCGGTGACACCAACGCCGAGGGTCTCAAGACCGGTATCGAGCTCCTCAACAAGGAGAACTCCAGCAAGACCGGCCACTCCGGCGACCAGGGCGGAACCCGCGTATGGTGGGACAACGCCGACAAGGGGAATTTCTAAGATATTCACGAATATACCAACGAAGGGACCGGCCGATCGACCGGTCCCTTTTCTGTCCCCGACCACTTCTCCGCGAAGATCTTTCCTTCAGACTCATTATAAACTTTGCCATTTGTCGCCGAAATGAAAAAACGGCCCTGAAAGCGTCCGTACAACGGTTGTTGAAATCATTGTGGAAAATTTTGGAAATAGATGGAATAAAATGGAAAAATATTCCTAACTTTGTAACCAAGCGTGAAAGACGAAAACTTATGATCACATTCATCGGAGAATATTCAGGCAAGATCGACGACAAAGGGAGAGTGGTTTTCCCTTCGCCGTTCAAGTCGTTGATGCCATCCGAGGGCGATCAGAGGTTTGTCATAAAGAAAGACATCTTCGAGGATTGCCTTGAGATGTACACCTTTGAGGAGTGGGAGCGCCAGTCCGAGGAGGTCAAGTCAAAGCTCAATTTCTTTAATCGTGCTCACGCCGCTTTCTGGAGGGAGTACATGCGCGACCGCGCGATCGTCGAACCGGACGCCAAGCTCGGACGCATCTCCATCCCCAAGAAGCTTTTGGAGTCAATTGGTGTAACGAAAGAGGTAGTCTTCTCGGGCAACGATTACAAGATCGAGATCTGGGCCAAGGAGAGATTCGAGGCCAGCGGAATCTCAAACGAAGAATTCTTGAATATTGCCGGACAGCTGTCTCAGGAGAGATAGGAGGGTCACGCGATGTCAGAATACCATACACCAGTGATGCTTGACGAGAGCATTTCCGCCCTTGTCACCAATCCGTCAGGAACATACGCCGATGTCACATTCGGGGGCGGTGGTCACACCGCCGAACTACTTTCACGCTTAAATGAAGACGGTCACGTCATCGCCTTCGATCGTGACAGCGACGCGATCAATAACAGGATAGACGACCCTCGCTTGACTATGGTGCGGGCCGATTTCCGCTTCATACACAATTTCGTGCTGAACGAGGCGCACGAGACCGAAGACCAGACCCTTAAAGAAAAACTCACAGGCGGCCTGGACGGCATCCTCGCCGACCTCGGAGTGTCATCCCACCAGTTCGACACGGCGGAGAGAGGATTCTCCTTCCGCTACGACGCGCCATTGGACATGAGGATGAACCGCGAGGGCGGAAAGACGGCCGCGGACGTGGTCAATGAATATTCAGGAGAGGATCTCGAAAGGATTCTCCGCATCTACGGAGAGGTGGACAACGCCCGCAAGGTCGCCCAGCTGATCACTTCAGCAAGGGACAGAAATCCGATCGGCACCACCGGCGAGCTCGATGAGGCCATCAAGGCCGCCCTTCCGAAATTCGCTGAGCACAAGTACCTTGCGAAGGTCTATCAGGCTCTCAGGATCGAGGTGAACCACGAGATGCGATCTCTGGAGAAATTCCTCGAAGGCGCGGCCGACACCCTCAGACCTGGCGGAAGGCTGGTAGTGATCACCTACCACTCCCTTGAGGACAGGATGGTGAAGAACTTCATAAAGACCGGCAGCGCCGACGGCAAGGAGGAAAAGGACATGTTCGGGAATATTCACGCCCCGCTGAAGGCGGTGAACCGCAAGCCGATCCTGCCTCAAGAGGAAGAGATAGCCTCAAACACGAGGGCAAGGAGCGCGAAGCTGAGGATCGCCGAGAAAATTGAAGACGGAGGGAACAGGCCATGACGGAATTGAGGAAATGGAAATTCTCCGACATCTGGGCGTGGCTCAAGAACGCTGCCCTGGCGACACTTAAGGGAGAATTGCTGCTGAGGTTGCATGTCAGCCGCTATTTCATCCACATCATCTACACGTTCTTCCTTTTCTGGGTCAGCATCTGGCTGAGTCTCAGGATCGAGAAGACCTTGACCAGGGTGGAGGACAACAGAAAGGTCCTTGCCGACATGGAGATTTACCACGCTCAGAAGACCGTCGAGCTTGCGGGTCTTTCAAGGATGAGCAAGGTCCAGGCTATGCTGGAGGAATCAGGCTCGAAGTTGACAATGCCGGAGAAACCGGCTGACAGGTTAAACGAATAACGGCGATGGCTGCACCAAAACAGAACACGACAAAGAAAGAGCAGGACAGGATCGGTCTGATTCTGTACTGCTTCTACATCTTTTTGCTGTTCGTCGGCCTGGCCGTGTTCGGCAGGATGCTCTACATCATGTTTGTCTGGGAGCCCGACAAGGATTTGGTCAGATACTTCGTTCCTCAAAGCACAAGGAGCCTCATAGAGCCAAAGCGAGGTGCGATCATCGGCTGCGACGGGAAGCTGCTGGCCCTGTCAACTCCGATGTACGATCTTTACATGGACTGTACCGTGCTCAAGAAGGATTTCATGAGCGAGAAGGATCCACGGAAGGCGGACAGCCTTGAGAACGACTGGCTGGGCAAGGCGCGGAGATTCACGTCCGGCCTCTCCGCCGAGACAGGAATCAACGCCGACGAGTACTACAGGATGATCGTCAAAGGCAGAAACGAGAGGAAACGGTACATGAAGCTTCTCACAAACCTTGACAGAGGGACTCTTCTGAAGCTGGAGAGCCTTCCGCTTATGGAGGAGGGCAGGTACAAGAGCGGGATCATCGTCGAGAAGCATGACAGCAGAAAATACCCTTACGGCACACTGGCCAGACGCACAATCGGTTACGTCAAGGACAACAGCAGCCAGAAGGAGGACGAGAAGGGCCGCAGCCACATCGGCATAGAAGGCAAATATGACTATGTCCTGCACGGCAAGGAAGGCGAGATCTGGCTCAAGCCTACCGACAACAAGGAGAAGATCCAGAACTACGACAGCACATACGTCAAGCCGGTGGACGGCTTGGATGTCAGGACAACCCTTGACATAACCCTTCAGGACATCGTTGACAAGGCGATGAGGAAGCAGATGTCCGCCAACCCTAAGATCGAGGATGGCTGCGCCGTGTTCATGGATGTCAGGACCGGCGCCATCCGCGCGATGGTGAACCTGACCAAAAGTCCTAAAGACAGCAGTCTGAACGAGGTTTACAACATGGCGATCGGCTACGGAGCCAACCCGGGATCCGTGTTCAAGACCACAACGTTGATGACAGCCCTTGAGGATGGCTATATCAAATCTCTTGACGATGAGATCCCCACAAACGAAGGCAAACTGCCTGGATACCCCCAAGACGATCATGTCAAGAACCTTGTCAAGATTTCCATCCTGCATGGTTTCGAGATCTCATCCAACTATGTGTTCCGGTACCTTGCGACAAACAACTACTCCGACAACCCTAAGAGGTTCATGGACAAGCTGTACATGTACAAACTCGGACAGGCGTTCGACTTTGACCTCGAAGGGCTGCGGGAGCCTGTGCTTCCGTCTCCTGACTCAAAGAGCTGGAGCTCCACCGACCTGGGATCCGTAGCCATAGGCTATTCGGTCAGAGAGACTCCGCTCCACACCCTGACGTTCTACAACGCCATCGCCAACAAGGGGAGGATGATGAAGCCGTATCTGGTTGAAAGCATAGAGAAAGACGGTGTCGTGAAGACAAAGAAAGGGCCAAGCGTCCTGAACGCGTCCATCTGCTCCAGAGCCACAGCGGACACCCTGCTCAGGGCTCTGAAGGCCGTGACCTCCGAGGGAACCGCCTACAGGTTAAAGGGAGCGAAGCTGACAGTGGCCGGAAAGACCGGAACCGCAAGGCAGTCCCTCTCAAAAGAAGAGATCGAGAAATACGGAAGAGACCCTAAGGACAACACCCAGACGGCGGATGGCAGTTATCACAACCTGGCCACATTCGTCGGCTTCTTCCCTGCGGACAATCCTAAGTACAGCGCCATCATCTGCATGAACTCAAGCCTGATCAGAGGCAGTCTTTACGGTGGTGTAGGTCCGGCGTCGGCGATGCGCGAGATTGTGGACGCCATCTACACACTTGACCCTGAATGGGGTGCGGAGGTGACCGCCATGGCTAAAGTCCCGGTGATGGGCGAAGATAAGGAAATGACAGTCCGATCCGACATGAAAAATCCGATCGTTCCTGACATAATTGGGCTTGGACTCAAGGATGCGATATTCATCATAGAGAACAGCGGGCTCAAGTGTTCATATTCAGGGACAGGACATGTATCCTCCCAGAATCCAAAGGCAGGGACGAAGGTCGCGGACGGTTCGACTATAACATTTAATTTGAAATGAGACTGGAGAATATCATAAGGAACGCAGGTGTCATCGAGGTGCGGGGGAACCTGGGCCTCGGGATAACCGACATCTGCAACGACTCAAGGAAGGTGACTTCCGGCGCCATGTTCATCGCCGTCAAAGGACATGACAGCGACGGGCATGACTACATCGGCAAAGCCATAGCCTCAGGTGCGGCGGCGATTGTCTATGAGGATGAGGAAGCGCTGGACAAGGCTGTTTCCGAATATCCCGGAGAGGCCACCAGAGGGCTTACATTCGTCAAAGTCAAGGACTCCCGTCACGCCGTGGCGATGATGGCGGCGGATTTCTTCGACAATCCGTCCCGGAAACTCACGCTTGTCGGAATCACGGGGACCAACGGGAAGACCACCACGGTGACCCTTCTCTATCACCTTTTCATGGCGCAGGGGTACAACTGCGGATTGCTTTCCACAATAGCCAACTATGTTGGAACCAGGCGTTTGGAGACGGCCAACACAACAGCCGACCCTATCACCATCAACCGTCTTATGAGCGAGATGGTGGACACCGGCTGCGAGTTCTGCTTCATGGAAGTCAGTTCGATCGGCGTGGAGCAGGAACGAGTGGCTGGACTCGAGTTCAAGGTCGGAATATTCTCGAACCTGACCCACGACCATCTCGACTATCACAAGACATTCGCTGAATATCTCCGCTGCAAGAAACTGTTCTTCGACAACCTTCCGGCCACGGCCACCGCGATCACCAACATCGATGACAAGAACGGAGAGGTGATGGTGCAGAACACCAAGGCAAAGGTGGTGAGATATTCCTGCAGAAGCATCGCGGACCACACCTGCCGCATTATGGAGGAGACCTTCGAGGGGATGCTGCTCAAGATCGACGGGCGGGAGACCTGGACAAGGCTTATCGGGCAACACAACGCCTATAACATTCTCGCCATCTACAGCGCGGCTATCGCCGTAGGGGCCGATCCGGAGGAGACTCTGGTGGCCATCAGCAAGCTGGAGTCCGCCCCGGGTCGTCTGGAGGTCATCAGCGGGCCGAGGAATCTCTCTGTCGTCATCGACTACGCGCACACACCCGACGCTCTGGAGAATGTGCTCAAGACTTTGAGGGACATAGACAACGGCAAGGAGCTCATCTGCCTGTTCGGATGCGGCGGAGACCGTGACAAGACAAAAAGGCCGGAGATGGCCGCGATAGCCGAAAAGTACGCCGACAGGATTGTCGTGACCTCCGACAACAGCCGCACTGAAAGGACGGAGGACATCATGGACGACATCCGCAAGGGATTCAGCGTCAACGGACTGGCCAAGGCCATATTCATCTCCGACAGGAAAGAGGCGATCAGAGCATCCATCATGTTCGCCAAGGACGGTGGGGTCATCCTGCTCGCCGGCAAAGGTCACGAGACCTACCAGATTATCGGCACCGAGCACCGTCATTTCGACGAGCGCGAGGTGGTCTCCGAAATCTTCAACAGCCTGACGGCCACTAAAAAGGAGGACAAGCGATGATCTACCATCTTTTTGAATATCTCAGGCAATACGACATCCCGGGACAGGGACTTTTCACCTACCTGTCTTTCAGGGCGATGCTTACCAGCATCACGGCGATGTTCCTTTCGTTTTTCGCGGGCCGCAAGATCATCAAATGGCTACAGCGCAAGCAGATCGGAGAGACAATCAGGGATCTCGGGCTGGAAGGCCAGATGCAGAAGAAAGGCACTCCGACAATGGGTGGTGTCATCATCATCCTTGCGATTGTGGTTCCTGTCCTGCTGTTCTGCAACCTGAGGAACATCTACATCCAGCTCCTGCTCCTGACCACGGTATGGTGCGGAGCGCTTGGATTCGCCGATGACTACATCAAGGTCTTCAAACACAACAAGGAAGGACTCCATCCGAAAGCCAAGCTGGTCTGCCAGCTCGCCCTAGGACTTGTCATCGGACTCGCCGTCTGCTTCAGCGATGACATCGTGATCAGGGAAAAGGTTTCCGTTGTCGCTGGCAAGGCCAATGTGGTCGAGCAAGACAACCAAGGAGCCTTGAACGTGGACACCGAAACCCTCGTGGCGGAGGATTCCGGTTGGAAGATGGAGAATGTCATCAAGAGCACAAAGACCACGATCCCGTTCGTGAAGGACCACGAGTTTGACTACAAATGCTTCTCCCCGTTCAAAGGCAAATGGGGATGGTACTGCAAATGGGCGGTCTATGTGCTGATGATCGTGTTTGTCATCATGGCCTGCTCCAACGGAACGAACCTTACGGACGGAATGGACGGGCTCGCCGCCGGGACAAGCGCCACAGTGGGTGTCGTGCTTGGAATACTGGCCTGGCTGGGAGGCAATCTGGTGAACTCAGACTATCTGAACATCATGTATATTCCTGGAAGCGGAGAGATCGCAATATTCATGTCAGCCTTCGTGGGCGCGCTGATGGGATTCCTCTGGTACAATTCCTATCCAGCACAGGTGTTCATGGGTGACACCGGAAGTCTCACGATCGGAGGCATCATCGGAGTGAGCGCGGTCCTGATGAGAAAGGAACTGCTGCTGCCGATCCTTTGCGGGATATTCCTGGTTGAATCACTTTCGGTGATAATGCAGAGAGTCTATTTCAAGTACACAAAGAAAAAATACGGTGAGGGCAGAAGAATATTCAAGATGACTCCCCTGCACCACCATTACCAGAAGGAAGGCATTCCGGCGCTGATCTCCAGACCGGTCCACGCCATTCCGGAGGCGAAGATAGTGACAAGGTTCTGGCTGATCGGGGTTATCCTGGCGGTCTCTACCCTGGCTTTGTTGAAGATAAGATAAAAAAATTGAGGATATGAGCAGAATTGTTGTTTTGGGAGGCGGAGAAAGCGGTGTCGGAGCCGCCGTTCTCGCCAAGGTGAAAGGATTCGACGTGTTCCTTTCAGACAACGGAAAGATTCCGGAGCATTTCGCCGAGGATCTGCGCAAATGGGACATCAGCTTTGAGGAAGGCCATCACACAGAAGAGCTTATCCTCAACGCAGACGAGGTCATAAAGAGCCCGGGCATTCCAAGCTCAGTGCCTATCGTGAGGAAACTTGAGGCGCAGGGCACGCACATCATCTCCGAGATCGAGTTCGCCGGCCGCTACGACACGGCGAAGAAAATCTGCATCACAGGAAGCAACGGAAAGACCACCACGACGTCCCTGATCTACTATCTGCTTCAGAACGCAGGACTCAATGTCGGGCTGGGCGGAAACATCGGGAAGAGCTACGCTCTCCAGGTGGCCACCGAGCACTTTGACTACTACGTGCTGGAGATCAGCAGTTTCCAGCTCGACAACTGTTATGATTTCCGTCCGGACATCGCCATCATCACGAACATCACCCCGGATCATCTGGACCGTTACGACTACCAGATGGAGAACTATGTCAAGGCGAAATTCCGTCTCACGCAGAATCTCCGCCCGGAGGACTGCTTCATCTTCGACTCCGACGACGAGATCACCATCGAGCATCTGAACAAGATCATCCTTTCCGCCAAGCGTCTGCCTTTCACCCAGAAGACCGAGGTGAAGCAGGGCGCGTACCTCAAGGACGACAAGATTGTCGTGAAGTACGGCGAGGATGAATGCGACATATTCCTGAAAGAGCTCGCACTGGGCGGTAAGCACAACATCTACAACTCGATGGCCGCCGCACTCGCCGCGAAGGCTTCCGGAATCGACAACAAGACCATCCGTGAGGCTTTGGCCACGTTCCAGCCTATCGAGCACAGGCTGGAGCCGGTCCTCAGCATCAAGGACGTGCTTTACATCAACGACTCCAAGGCGACCAACGTGGACGCTGCCTGGTACGCCCTCGAATGTCAGAGGAAACCGATAGTCTGGATTGTTGGCGGAACTGACAAGGGTAATGATTACGAGGTGCTTAAGCCTCTCGTGAAAGAGAAGGTGAAAGCCATTGTCTGCATGGGAACAGACAACCACAAGTTCCACGAGGCGTTCGAGGAGATTGTGGGCAAGGACAAGATCGTTGACACCCTCTCGGCCGACGAGGCCGTGAAGGCAGCGAGCGGATTCGCGAAGGCCGGCGATGTCGTGCTGCTCAGCCCGTGCTGCGCCAGCTTCGACCTCTTCACCTGCTACGAGGACCGCGGCGAGAAGTTCAAGGAAGCCGTGAGAAGACTATAAAGGTTCAATGAATATGGCCGAGGAAACAAAGAAAAAGAAGACTCTCTGGAACTTCGTGGATTCTCTCGAAGGAGACAAGGTTGTGTGGATGATCGTCATCCTGCTCATCCTCTTCTCCATCGTGGCCATATTCTCATCCACCTCCCTGCTGGCCCTCCAGCAGAAGACCACCAGAATGGCGATCATCAGCGAACAGATGGTCGTGTCCCTGGTCGGCCTCGGGGTGATCATCGTCTGCTGCTGCATCAAGAAGATCGGCTTTTTCAGGATAGTTTCCCAGCTGGGCTACGCGGTCTCCATAGGCCTGCTGTCAATTCTGGCGCTGCACATCTCCGCCGGCCCGGTCAAAGCCCTCTACATCAACCATGCGTGGCGAATCGTTTCCGTCTTCGGATTCCAGGTCCACGTCTTCGAAGTCGTGAAAGTGGCCATGATCATGTACCTGGCATGGGCCGTCAACGCTTTCCGCAACGACAGCTTCGTGATAGCCAACCTTCTGGGGGAGAAGCATCCTTTCTGGAAAAAGCCTCTTGTCAAGAAGTTCGTCTATATCTACCTCCCGATCTGCAGTGTCTGCCTGATCATGATGATGGGAAGTCTGTCCAGCACGGTGTTCATCGGGGGCATGATGTTCATCACGATCCTGATCGGAGGAATAAGCGTCAAGGAACTTGTCAGACCGGCCGGGGCGCTGATAGTGTTCCTTGGAATAATCGCGGTCGTTGACTCGAACCGTGACGGCAAGAAACTGTTCCCGCATCTGGATTCGGCCATCAGCCGCGTCACAGGAGCCGGGATAGAGGACAATCTGAAGATAATACGTGAAAGTCCGCAGAACAGCAAGGAGTTCCAGGACGCGCTTGACGACATCAAGCAACCGATGAGCGCGAAGATCGCCATCCATGAGGGCAGAGTGGTCGGCAAGGGACCTGGGCGCAGCACCCAAAGGTACGTCGTGCCGATCATGTTCGAGGACTACATGTACAGTTTCATCGTGGAAGAATACGGGCTGCTCGGAGGGCTGCTTGTCATCATCCTCTACATCAGCCTTCTGGCCAGAGGCTCGATCATCGTCAGGAACTGCGACAACCATTTCGCCAAGACGGCGGTGGCCGGGCTGGTGCTGCTCATCACCTGTCAGGCGATGATGCACATCGCCATCAACTGCGACATGGGACCTCTCACGGGACAGACCCTCCCGATGATCAGTCACGGAAACTCCTCGTTCCTCATGTTCAGTCTGGCGTTCGGCATCATCTTGTCCATCAGCAAGATGGCCAAGAGAAAGATCGCAAGGGAGGCCGCCAAGGCCGAGCCATTGGTTGACAGGGCGATAAAGGACGAGGTAAGCAGCGGACTGGACGATCTGGACCAGATGGAGAGCGGACTTTCAGCCCGGGACAGCGAGTTCACGGGGCAGGATGAGGAGGTTCCGGTACATGAGAATGACATCCCGGACTACGGGATTGATGACCATAACAATGAATAGGATGGAACATAAAGCATTGAGAGTCATAATAAGCGGAGGCGGCACAGGAGGTCACATCTTCCCGGCCGTCTCGATCGCGAACAAACTGAAGGAGCAGAATCCCAAGACCGAGATCCTGTTCGTCGGGGCCGAAGGCAAGATGGAGATGGAGAAAGTGCCGGCGGCGGGCTACAGGATCGTTGGGCTGCCTATCGTGGGTCTGCAGCGCCGGCTCAATCTGAAGAACATACTCAACGACCTGTGCGTGCCCTTCAAGGTTGTAGCCAGCCTGTTCAAGGCAAAGAGAATCATAAAGGAATTCAAGCCTCAGATCGCGATCGGAGTCGGAGGCTATGCCAGCGCTCCCCTGCTCTGGGCCGCGACAGGGATGCACATCCCGGCGCTTATCCAGGAGCAGAACGGATTCGCCGGGCTTACCAACAAGAAACTCGGCAGCCGGGTGCAGTGCATCTGCGTCGCCTACGAAGGGATGGAAAGGTTCTTCCCCGCCGACAAGATCGTCATGACAGGCAATCCGATCAGGAGCATCATCGTCCCGGCCACCCCGGAAATGAAAGAGGCGGGCATCAAGGAATATGGTCTCGATCCATCCAGAAAGCACATTTTCATCGTGGGCGGAAGTCTTGGAAGCGCACGGTTCAACCAGTGCATGAAGGAATGGATCTCGGACGGATGTCCCGGACTTGACGGTGTCGATGTACTTTGGCAGTGTGGAAAGCACTACAGACCGGACATTGACAGGTTCATGGACGAGCAACGGACAAAGAATCCGGATGTGGCCCGGCATATTCATCATTCGGATTTCATCGGAAGGATGGAACTCGCCTATGCGGCGGCCGACGTGGTGATCTCACGTTCCGGGGCCAGTTCCGTGTCGGAACTCTGCGCCGCGCGCAAGGCCGTGATATTCATTCCGTCCCCCAATGTGGCGGAGGATCATCAGACCCACAACGCGATGGCTCTGGTGAAGAAAGACGCGGCTGTGGTTGTCAAGGATGCCGAGGCGATGGAAAAAATGATACCGACAGCGCTGGAACTGCTCAAGGATCCGGCGAGGATCGCCACGCTTGAGGAGAACGCCGGAAAGATGGCGCTGCCGGACGCGGCGGAAAAGATTGCGGAAGAGGTTTACAAACTGATCAAGGATTAGAGATGTCAAAATATTCAAAGATTTATTTCATAGGAATCGGTGGCATCGGCATGAGCGCCATCGCAAGGTACTACAAGTTCAAAGGCTATCCGGTCGCTGGCTACGACAGGACACCATCGGACTTGACCCACGCGCTTGAGAAGGAAGGGATTGACATCCACTACAAGGATGACCCCGATTATATTCCAAAGGACGTGGCATCGACACTTGTCGTCTATACCCCGGCCATTCCGGCTGACCTTCAGGAACTTGTCTATGTGAGGGAGCACGGCTACACTTTGGTCAAGAGATCCCGGATGCTCGGTGAGCTGGCCGAGGGTCAGACTTGCCTGGCTGTGGCGGGAACGCACGGGAAGACCACAACAAGCACCCTCGTGGCGCACATCCTGACCGAAAGCGGAAAAGGATGCTCGGCTTTTCTGGGGGGAATATCGAAGAACTACGGCACGAATCTCCTGACGAGCCACATTCCGACAATCGTCGCCGAGGCCGATGAGTTCGACCGCTCGTTCCTCCAGCTGCACCCGGCTATCGCCGCGATCACGGCCATGGACGCTGACCACCTGGACATCTACGGCACCCTTGAGGAATATCAGAAAGCCTTCAAAGAGTTCGCGTCGCAGGTGAGCCGCACATTGATTGTGAAATATGGTCTGGACATCACCGCGGACGACACCAAGGCCAGGATCCTTAGCTACAGCTACGACAACCCTTCGGCTGATTACCATGCGGCCAACGCCAAGCCTGACGAGGTCGGACATTACATTTTCGACCTGGTTTACCCTGGAGGCGTGATCGAGAACATCAGGGTAGGAATTCCGGGATGGGTGAATGTGGAGAACAGCGTGGCCGCCGCCGCGGTCTGCCTCTGCCATGGAGTCTCACCGGAAGCCGTCAAGGAAGCGATCGGAACATATTCAGGAGTGAAACGCAGACTCGAAGTGCATCTGAACACCCCGCGCCTGTCCTACATCGATGACTACGCGCATCACCCGAAAGAGTTGGAATCCGCCATTTCCTCGATGAGGGGAATATTCCCCGGCAGGAAGCTCACGGCCATATTCCAGCCTCACCTTTTCACCCGCACGCGGGATTTCGCCGAAGATTTCGCAGCCGCTCTGAGCAAGGTGGACAAGCTGATTCTGCTGGACATCTATCCGGCAAGGGAAGAACCAATCCCTGGAGTCACGTCTGAGCTTATCTTCGACAAGGTCACGGCTCCGGAGAAAGTCCTGCTGAGGAAGGAGGAGCTGATGGACTACCTAAGGGACGAGCCGATCGACGTTCTGGCCACATTCGGGGCCGGCAACATCGACAGGTTCATCGCACCGATCACCGAACTTCTTGAGGAAAGGTTGAAGAAATGAAAAAAGGTCTCAGGATAACCCTCATCGCCGCGGCGTTCTGCCTGCTCGGTCTCGTCTGCATTGTAATCCATAGGATGAACGAGAGACGAGTCGGACAGCTCACCTGCGCGGGAGTCAAGGTGGAGTTCACGGACGATTTCAACTTCGTGACCGCGAAGGATGTGGAAGGCTACCTGAACAAAGGCTACGGTTCCTACATCGGGCAGAGGCTCGACAGTGTGGACCTGCGGAAAGTCGAGAGTGTCCTGGACAACAAGAGCGCGATTCTCAAGGCTGAGGCCTACACCACTCCGGATGGTTATCTGAACGTCAGGATACGCCAGAGGGAGCCTGTGGTCAGGTTCCAGAAAGACAACAACGGGTACTACGCCGATGAGAAAGGGTTCCTGTTTCCTCTACAGAAGAACTACACATCCATGGTTCCGATAATTGACGGAGCGTTGCCCCTGAATGTGGAAAGAGGCTACAAGGGGGAGCCAAAGACCGACATGGAGAAACAATGGCTTTCGGAAGTGATACAACTGGTGAATTTCATGCAGGACTCCCGGATCTGGGCGGAAAACATCTGCCAGATCACGGTCAAGGACAACGGGGATCTGCTCATGATCCCACGCCAGGGGAAAGAAAGGTTCATCTTCGGGCTTCCGTCCGGCTTTGAAAGCAAGTTCGACCGGATGGGCCGCTACTACACCACCATCCTGCCGGAGAAAGGAGCGGGATACTATTCGACAGTGAATGTTAAGTACAACGGGCAGATTGTCTGCAGAAAATAGAGCAAGTGAATATGGAAGAGAGATACATAGCATCCGTTGATTTGGGAACGTCAAAACTGGCTGTCTGCGTGGCCAGGGTACAGGATCAGAATGTCGAGGTGATCTACTACAAGGAATCACCTTCGCTTGGCATACGCTACAGCTATGTCCTGATTCCCGGGAAAGTCAAGGCCGAGCTGAGGACTGCCATAAGCGAGGCGCAGCAGGCCCTCAGGATCAAGATCCAACAGGTGATCGTCGGACTGCCGCGCTGGTACGTCCGCCAGGAGACGGCATCCGCCAGCATGACCAGACCAGAACCGGACGATCTGATCCAGGAGAACGAGATCCGTGCCCTGAAGTCCATGGCACTGGAGTCCTACCCGTTGGAAGACTCGGCAAAGGAAGTCATCTACGGAGCTGTGGCCCAGTCATTTTCCACCGAAGACTGCATCAACGAGCCGGAGAACGACATCGTCGGCATGGCCGCCGAGACTCTTGAGGGCAACTTCAAGGTGTTCATCGGGAACCGGAGATATTCCTCGAACATCGACAGCGTCTTCAATGACATGGGGATAGCCATCGCGAAGAAATATTTCACCCCGGGCATCACGGCGCGCGCTGTGCTGAAGTCCGAGCAGATGGAGAACGGCGTGGCACTGATTGACATCGGAGCCGGAGTAAGTTCCGTCACCATATTCAAGGACAAGATCATGAGGTTCTACGCCGCCATTCCTTTCGGAGGGAACAGCGTGACGAACGACATCAAGTCCGAATGCAACTTCTCGTTCGAGCTTGCCGAGAACATCAAGAAGGCCTACGGAGCCTGCATGCCGAACAAGCTCTCCTCGCTTGGGGAGAAGTCCATCCAGATCGTCGATGAGGACGGGAACGCCACCGCACAGGTTTCCGTGAAGTACATCTCGGAAATCATCACCGCGCGGATGAAAGAGATCATCGAGGCCCTTCTGTTCAGGATTCAGGAAAGCGGCTACGCCTCCGAGGATGACCTCAGGGCCGGCGTCGTCGTGACAGGAGGAGGGGCTGAGCTTGTGAACTGCACCAACTTCATCAAGGAACTGTCTGGATATTCAGTGAAGATCGGCCGCCCGAGACGGTTCTTCTCCTGCGAGGGATGCCCTGAGGCGAGCGAGGCGAGCGCAGCGACCTCAATGGGCATGATACTGTCCGCCAAAGGCGACCGCTTTCTGAACTGTGTCAACGAAGTCACGGCGAGGGTGGTCAAACCAGCCGCCGCTGAGGATGCCGCCGCCACGGCTCCAAATGAGCAGGAGGTCACCAGCCAGGAGCCGGGAGCGGCCGCTCAGGAAGAGAAGGTCACCACAGATGAAGGCGATTCCGTCACACGCGATGAACCGCACGATGAAGTTCCCGAGACTGAATACGATCCATATTCCACCATTGAGCCTCCTACCATAGAACCATCAGTCGCGGCCACGCAGAATGAGGATGATGGGCCGGGAGTCTTCGACAAGCCGACTGACAAGGAGGTCAAGGAATATGAAGCCAGGAAACAGAAGGAGAAAAAAGAAAGGAAAGAGCACCGGAAGCTGTTCAATTTCACTTGGACAAAACACTTTCTGGGCAAGGTTGGAGAGACAGTCGGAGGACTGTACGATGAAATGAATAACGAAGAGGTTTAACAAGACAAGATTATGGGCGACATGATTGACGATTTGATAGATATAATTGAGACCTGCCCGACGATGACACCCATCCAGTCGATGATCAAGGTCATCGGAGTTGGTGGCGGTGGCTGCAACGCCGTGAACTACATGTTCAGGGAAAAGGTGGAAGGTTGCAGTTTCATCGTCTGCAACACTGACCGTCAGGCACTTGACGGAAGTCCCGTCCCTGTGAAGATACACATCGGGGACAACGCCCTCGGAGCCGGAACCGATCCGGCCAAAGGCCGCAAGGCAGCACTTGAGGCACACGACCAGATTGAGAAGGTTGTGCTTGGAGAAGACACCCAGATGCTGTTCATCACCGCGGGAATGGGCGGAGGCACCGGGACAGGAGCCGCCCCGATCATTGCCAAGATGGCCAAGGACAAGGGTGTCCTGACCGTCGGTGTGGTCACACTGCCGTTCGAGAACGAAGGCGAGAACGCCATGTCCCGCGCGATCGACGGCATCCATGAGCTCGTGAAGAACGTGGACAGTCTTCTGATCATCAACAACGAGAAGCTCTACGATTTTTTCGGCAGCCATCTCGTGCATGAGGCGTTCCCGAAGGCGGACGAGGTGCTCTCCACCGCCGTGAAAGGAATCACCGAGATCATCAGCCGCCCGGGCTACATCAACGTGGACTTCGAGGACATCAAGACCATGATGCGCAACAGCGGCATGGCCCTGATGGGTTGCGGCACAGGCTCCGGGAAGAACAGGATCGAGGATGCCGTCAAGGGTGCGCTCCAGTCCCCTCTCCTGAACGACTTCGACCTCAAGACGGCAAAAAGTCTGCTGATCAACATCACCTGCGGCAAGAACGACAAGGGCCTCACGATGGACGACCTCTCCGAGATCAACCACAAGATCTCTGAATATACCGGGAATGTCAAGAAGTTCAAGACCGGTCTGGTCTGGATGACAGATCCCGAGATCGGGGACAAGATTCAGATCACCGCCATCGCCACCGGATTTAAAGTCAATGACTTGAGGAAAATCGCAAGGACAGACCTCGGCAACATGATCCTCATCGGCAAGGACTTCAAATTCGAAAGGCAGCCCCTGCCTGAGCCTGAAGACGAGATCAACCTCACCGGAAAGGTGAAGATCATCGGCTACAACACCTCAGACAACGTGAAGCGTTTCCATTTCGACCCCGACAAGAAACCATCTCTCGCCGTGGAGCATGGCCAGAACATCGCCGAACTGGAACGGGTCCCGGCCATCAAGCGAGCGGACCGTTCGGAAAAGGAACAAGGATAAGCCATTCCATTGACATAAGTAACCTTCAAAAAACTTATTATTTTATGTTCATAAGAAGATGAAAAAAGTAATCGGAATAGGTGAAACCGTTTGGGACGTTTTTCCGTCAGGGAAACGCCTCGGAGGGGCTCCAGTGAATTTCTCGTTCTTCGCCAAGGAATTCGGCGCGGAGGCATATCCCGTGACAGCCATAGGAAACGATGCCCTCGGTGACGAGACTTTGGAGGCATTGAAAGCCACCGGGCTGAATCTCGGTTATATTCAGAGAAACGACAAGCCCACAAGCAGGGTGCTGGTCACCATGGATGATGCCGGAATTCCTCAGTACGAGATTGTTGAGGGCGTTGCTTGGGATGCGATGACCTGCGATGACAGAACACTGGATCTGTTCCGTGACGCCGATGTCGTCTGCTGGGGCACTTTGGCCCAAAGAACCCCTTGTTCGCGGAAGAGCATAATGAATATGGTTGCTTCCGCCCCGGCCTCCTGCCTGAAGGTGTATGACATAAACCTCAGGCAGAATTATTTCACCCGGGAACTGGTCGAGGAATCCCTGAAGTCCGCCGACCTCCTGAAACTCAATGAGGACGAACTGCCTGTTGTGGCAGGAATGTTCTCGATTGAAGGCGGTGCCGAGGAACGTGTCGCCAAGCTGATTCACAGGTTTTCCCTGAAGACGGTCATATTCACTCAAGGCTCGGAGTGCAGCGAGGTGTACGGAGCGGAAGGTCTGCTCTCACATCTGCCTACCCCTAAAGTCAAGGTTGCTGACACGGTCGGCGCCGGAGACTCTTTCACAGCGACTTACGTGATGGCAAGGCTGAACGAGGCGACCATCAGGGAGGCTCATCACCTCGCTGTCGGTGTGGCCGCCTTTGTCTGCACCCAAAGCGGAGCGGTCAATCCCGTCCCCGAGCGACTCAAAACATTCATGAAATATTAGAACCGACATATTCAAATTTAGACATGAAAAAGAATTTTCTTTTGTCCATCGCTCTGCTGGTCAGCGCGTTCGTGTCAGCTCAGCCGGCGCCGGGCAGTTTCAAACAGACTTGGAAAGTAGGGCCGGACTGGCTCCGCAACGGAGTTATCTACCAAGTGTACCCGTCCTCCTACAAAGACTCCGACGGGAACGGAATCGGTGACATCCAGGGTGTGATTTCCAAACTGGATTACATCGAGAGCCTTGGTGTCTCGGCCATCTGGTTCAATCCGCTTTTCGTCTCCGGTTGGATTGACGGAGGCTACGATGTGATTGATTTCTACCGTGTTGACCCACGCTTCGGGACCAATAACGACCTCGTCGAGCTCATCCGGAAAGCCCACGACAAAGGAATAAAGGTGATGCTCGACCTTGTGGCCGGACACACTTCCGACAAGCATCCGTGGTTCCTCCAGAGCGCGCAGGACAGCAACCTCCAGTACTCCGACTACTACATCTGGTCCGACCGTCTTCCGGACGCGAAGGCCGAGAAAGACCTTGAGGCGATGCTGAAAAGTCCTGACTACATGCAGAGCACCATCGGCAAATGGATGAAGAGTGAATATCCCCGTGATAAATACTATATGAAGAATTTCTACGCCTGCCAGCCGTCCCTCAACTACGGTTACGCCAACCCGGATCCAAACCATCCGTGGGAGCAGGGCGTGAACGAGCCGGGACCGAAGGCCGTGCGCCAGGAACTCAAGGACATACTCGCCTTCTGGTACGGCAAGGGCGTGGACGGATTCCGCGTGGATATGGCCAGCAGCCTCGTGAAGAACGACAAGGACAAGAAGGAGATCCTCAATCTCTGGAGAGAGATCCGTGAGTGGTCCGACAAGAACTTCCCTGACCACGTCCTTATGGCGGAATGGGGTTCTCCGAAATATTGCCTCGCGGCCGGCTACAACGTGGATATGGACCTCAACAACACGAGGGCGCACAACCGCAGGATGTACTTCGACAGAAAGCATCAGGCTGATGGCGGAAGCTACTTCTCTTTGAATGGCGGCCAGCCGTCCGTCAAGGACCTCTACGGCAACGCATGGCCGGAGAACAAGGTTGACTCCAAGACCACGCCGGCGCAGATGCTCAAGGAATATTACGACTACTTCACCGATTGCGTCGAGAGCACACGCACGATGGGCTATTTCGCCAGCATCACCGGCAACCACGACCACCTCAGGATCAACACAGGTGCCCGCAATACTCCCGAGCAGCTCAAGGTAATGATGACGTGGGTTATGACGATGCCGCTTCCGATCCTTTATTACGGTGACGAGATCGGAATGCGCTCGCTTGTGGATATGCCGAATGTGGAAGGGGCGAACCACAACGGCAAGGAGCGCGCCGGCGCCCGCACCCCGATGCAGTGGACAGCGGACGAGACCGCAGGATTCAGCGACTGCACTCCGGACAAACTTTACCTTCCTGTCTGCACGGACTGGACTCCGGCAACCTCACTTCCTCAGTACACCGAGTGGAAAAAGGAACTGGCCTCCGGGAAAGCCAAGCCGATCGCCAAAGGAAACCCGACCGTGGAGTCTCAGGAGAATGATCCTGAATCCATCCTGAACTGGACCAGAGCCCTGATCTCGCTCAGGAAAAACAGCGAGGCCCTATGGGCCGACAGCCGTTTCATCCCGATTTTCAACGAGGAACAGCCTTACCCGATGGTATATCTCCGCAGCAACGGCACGGAGACCTTCCTGATAGTCCTCAACCCGACCTCGGAGCGCAAGACCCTCGTCCTTGACGGCGAGATCGACCCGTACCTTTCCGCCCTCAAATCCGTGAAAGGCCTCGTCTCCCCTCTCCTGACCACCGGCAAGGCCACCTGCAAACGAACCGCCAAAGGCACCACCCTCAAGCTGGACGCCACCTCCGGAATGATCATCAAGCTATAAGGTCCTACCCGAAGATGTCGTGGAGTTCCTTGTTGCTGAGCTTGCCGATCCAGCTTTCGCCGGTGGAGACGGTCATCTCGGCAAGGTGTTTCTTGCGCTGGATCATCGCGTCGATCTTCTCCTCGAATGTGTCCTTGGTAATGAAACGGTGAACCATCACGTTTTTGTTCTGGCCGATACGGTAGGCACGGTCGGTGGCTTGAGCCTCGACGGCAGGGTTCCACCAAAGATCAAAATGGATCACGTGCGAGGCCGCCGTCAGGTTAAGACCGGTTCCGGCGGCCTTCAAGGAAAGAATGAATATCTTGTCCTCCCTGCCGTTCTGGAAACGGGACACCATCTCGTTGCGCTGCTTGACCGAGCAGCCTCCGTGATAGAACATCGGAGCCTTGCCCGTCCTGTCACCGACAAACCTCACGAGCATCTCGCCCATCTCCTTGAACTGCGTGAACACCAGCACCTTCTCGCCGGCGTCCACGATCCCGTCCAGCCGGTCAAGAAGCATCTCCACCTTGCCGGAAAGCGACGGAGACATATTCCCGTTCTTCAGGTACTGCGCCGGATGGTTGCATATCTGCTTCAACGCCAGAATCATCTGAAGGATAAGGCCTTGCCTTTCGAAAAGCGCGGCGCTGTCGGAAGTGTCCTTGCCTTCGATCTCAGCCATCGCCGCATCCAACGTCTTGTGGTACAAGGCCGCCTGCTCCGGAGAGAGGGCTGAATATTCATTGATCTCGACCTTGTCCGGAAGGTCGCTGATGACAGTCTTGTCGGTCTTCATCCTCCGCATCATAAACGGAGCCGTCACCTTTCGGAACCTCGCGGCGCAGTCCTCGTCGTTGTACAGCTGGATCGGGTTGGCATATTCACTCTTGAAAGATTTGAGGTTGCCGAGGTAACCGCTGTTGGCATAGTCCATTATGCTCCAGAACTCGGTCAGGCGGTTCTCGACCGGGGTGCCGCTGAGCGCGATCTTCGTGTCGGCGGTGATGGAGCGGACAGCCTTGCTCTGGATGGCGGTCGGGTTCTTGATGTTCTGCGCCTCATCGATCACCATCACGCTCCACTTGACTTTCGCGAATATCTTCTGGTCCGAACGGAGCACGCCGTAGGTCGTGAGCAGGATGTCCACACGGCTTTCAGGCCCTTGCCGACCAGTGCCGTGATAGATGAACGAGGTCAAGCCTGGAGCGAACCGGGAGATCTCCGCCTGCCAGTTGGAAAGGAGTCCTGTCGGCACGACCACAAGCGCCGGCTTCTCCCTCAATACACCCTCATCCTTCATCTTCTGCAGCAGAGTGATGGTCTGGAGCGTCTTGCCTAGCCCCATATCATCCGCCAGAATGGATCCGAAGCCGACCCGCATATTCCTGTAGAGCCAGGAATATCCCCTCTTCTGGTAAGGGCGCAGCTCAGCCTTAACCCCATTAGGGATAGGAATTTCCTCTTCGTTGGTAAACCTCTCAATCAGTTCCTTAGCCTCATCGGAAAGGACAATCGGAGCGGAATCATATTCACCGAGAATCGCGGCCTGAAGCATCTCGCCCGGGCTGACATTGCCGACTCCGGCGATAGCCTTGTTGACTTTCTCCAGATCCTCCGGAGAGGTGTAGATGTACTGTCCTTTGAATTTCAACAGTTTGCCCGCCTGCCCAAGAAGCCTGTGAAAATCCTCCGCCGAGACCACCTCGTCACCCAGAGCCACTTCCCACTCGAACTCGAACAGATCCGAAAGCCTGAAGCAGGACGGTGAACCGCCGGTTTTCTTCTTCAGCTTCAGAGTCGGTTTCGGCCTTATCAGATTCTCAAGCGATTTTGGAAGGAATACTTTGACTCCCAATAGTTTGATAGCGGGAATAATCCTCATCAGAAGCGGTACGAACTCGTCCAATGAATATCTTAGCTCCCTCGCCGCCTTCCGTGCGATATAGCGTTCCACCTCCGGGATAATCACCGAAAGATCCGTGAAGGCTTTCAGAATCGGAAGCCGGGACGACGCGAACTCATCCTTGGCAAGGACATCCGACAAAGCGGTGATCCACTTCTCCGGAGCCTCGACATCCTCGACCCCGAGGTTGACATAGAACATCCCGTCCACATTCTCATCAACCGTCAGCACCGGCACGAAACGGGACTGGCGTATTGAATATGACGACAGCCAGGCTGCGATGCTGCCGGGAATCTCCCGTTCGCCAGGCTGGTCAAAGGCATAACGTTCATTGTCAAAGAATATCCCGGTAAGCGGCCTATGCGATGCCAGACTGAGTTCCGGCACAAGTTTACCCAAAAGGTAAGAGAGCAGTGTCTCGGCCTTGTTCTTCACGTACTTTCCTGACTTCCCGACCTTGAACCGGATCATCGTGTCCGGGATGATGGCCTCCAAAGACTCCAGCAGCGATGTCACCTCCGGATCCACAGTGCAGGGAATCCATCTGACGGCACAGTTCCCGTCCGCCAGCCGGACAATCTGCGGGGCGATGTCTCCGTTCGCCATCAAGTGCATCGACGCCAGAAATCCTTGATGTACAGCGGTCACGCTCGGGGAATAGTCCGGAATGAAATCCGGATTGATTCCGGTTATCTCTCGCAGGACAGCGTTCTCATCCGCCTTGGTAAACTCCTTGCCGTCAGGTGAATATAACATATTCCAATCCAACAGCAGATCCGCTTCCAGCGACACGGCCGAATCTCCGGAAAGGGCATATTCATTATATTCATTGGAAAGCGTCTGAGGCGGGAAAAGCCTCTCGGCCGGGAGTTTGCCTTCAAAGAATTTGACCGCATTGCCGCTGATTTTCCGCATCTGCGAGGAATATCGCTCCTTGAAGTCACCGTTCAGATCGAATGCAGGATTCGGTGGAAGCAGCATCAGAAGGACATCCAGCCTGTCCGACAACCGAGAGAAGTTAACCCTATGGAACTCAGGAGCTTCCTTGCCCACCTCCTTGGCCGGTTTCCGGAACTCGACAACATCTTTGACTGACGGCACAGCCGCCGTCTTGGCCGCCTCGTCCACCGTCACCCCACGTTTCTTCAGTTCCTCCAGCAGATCCACATTGTGAATCGTAAACACCAGAAAAGGATTGTTGTCGATCTCCCGGCTCATCATATAGATAACCGCCGCCAGATGCTTGCACGGCACCGCCCAGTCTGGACAGCTGCATTGCATCTTGAAGTCAGTCCATTTTTCAGGGAATATCTTGAGCCCGCACTCCGAAGCGATGTCCATAACCGCCGGATCCAGCTCATGCTTAAGCAGTTTCGAGACGATGTCCGGCCTCTCCATAATCCCCTGGATAAGCCTCTCGACATCCTCCGGGAAGAACGGCGGGACAATAATGGTCACTGAATATGGCCGTGGTCGTCTCCCTTCCACCTTCGCGCTGATGACATTCCCCTTGACCTTGATCTCCCGCACCGCCCCCGCCCGTGCGTACGTCGCCCCGCGCGGAATCCGGTTCTCATAGTCGATATGCGTCAGCGAAAGCAGCCACCTGCTCCCCCACCACGTGTTTCCGAAACCCTTTGCCATAACTTTAATGTTTGTTATTACAAAGATAGCAATCAATGGGTTTCCACACAAGGTCTTCACACTCTCCAAACGCTCTGTAGTGGATAAAAAAAGCCTTATTTATCCACTATACGAATAGTTTTGGATAAAATACAACGTTAGCCTAATAGTTAAGCCCAAAGTGCCAGAGCGGAATGACGTTGCCGTGGGCATATTCAATGTCGTCTTTCACAATTATGCCGCCAGCTATTCCTTCTATCTGCTTCCGTCCTTTTTTGCGGCCACCTATCTCAAAGGTGTTTTTGCCAATCACAAAATCCGATTCCTTAGACGAGATGACATCGTTACGGACCTTCGTCTGATTATAGAAAAAGGTCTCCCGGACATTACCGATGTCAACCGAACTTCCCGACAGCGCATACATCAAGTTAGGGTTGTCAATGTAAACTTTCTCTACCTTTCCCAAACCACGGAGCCCTCCGGTGTCATCCCGCAGCTGGCCGATAAGGCCTGTCTTTTCCATATACGTCAGATATTCAGGAACATTGTTCTTGCTCACCCCTATCTCCACAGCCAGTTTCTCCATACTCGGCTTGTAAGGTGCGAGTGAAGCTATGATGGCAAGCATCTTCTTCAGCTTGCGGGCGGTGGAGGCTTTCAGGTTGGCGTGCTGGGCGATGTCAGACTCGATCGTCCGCGACACAACCTGTTGCAGACGCATCTCGAATCCTATCTCACCCGAAAAAGGATAATACCCCTTCCTCAAATATTCACGGAAATATGGCAACGGATGCTCAATGCCTGTGACTTCTCCCTTCCCAGCAAGAATTTCTTCCAATGAATATGTCGGTGAATCAACTTTGTGGAAGAGTTTAAGATACTCTCTGAACGAAAGTCCGCTCATCGGATAGACAAGCGCGCGACGGCTCAAATCCGCGGCACCGTCCTCGATATCCAAAATAGAAGATCCTGTGAACACCACGTGCAAATCTGAATGAACATCATAAATCTGCTTCAGTTCCCTTGACCAGTCACTATACTTATGTACCTCATCAATGAACAGATGCGTTCCCCCATCCTTTACAAACTCGTCCGCCAGATCGGACAGTCTATGGTCAGCGAAATACGTATGGTCAGCCGAAACATAAAGGAACCGTCCCTTATCTTGATTTCCAAGAATATACTGCCTTATCATCGTGGACTTTCCGATTCCTCTCGCCCCGGTGATCCCGACAAGTTGCGCCTCCCAGGGAATATCCTGATAAAGATACCGATGAAACCCCGTGGGAGTTTTCCTCAGCATCTCCATCATATATTCATAAAGTTGTGTGTCAATCATAATAACATGAATTTGTATAACTTCCGCGCAAATATAGCAATTTTCCCTCATTAAGGGAAGAAAACGCAGGAAATCATCACTCATTGAGGGAAAATCACCGCGTTGATCAATAGAATTAGGTGTTTGCCCGGCGAAACGCCTGACCTTCCCTGAGAATGGTTGACACTTTAGAGGTTGTTTACCTGATATACTTTACAGCATCTCTGAACTGGTTTACATCCGTCCTTCGACTCTACCTGGCGAGGCTCCGGGGCGAGGGCTGACATCGTCAGGAAGGCTGCCTTCTCTTGTCGTGACGCAGTCAATATAGGCAGCCGAAAGCCCAGAGTGGAATTTTCCTGCCGTTTGCCATCTCTATGTTGTCAACGGCAAGAGCTGCGTTATTGATGTCGGCATCATTTATCTGGGAGTAATCCTTTCCTGCACCTCCAACCTCTATCACATTTTTGTGGTCTATCCTGAAATCTCCTGTTTTAAGTCCTCCGTACTCAATCTTGTGTCCGGCGGAGGCCAATTGATTACAGAAGAATGTCTCTCGCGCAGTTCCTGTCTCAGGTTCGCCATCTGAGAATGTATAGAGGAGATTTGTGTTGTCCATCAGCAACTTGTCGGGCTTCTGAAGATCGGAAATCTTGTCCATTTCTGTGTATAGACATCTGATCACTTTCGCTTCATCAAGGTATCTGAAATACTTTAAGAGTGTGACTCTGTCGATGCTCAGACTTCTTGATAATTTTGACACATCCACGAGGTATGGCAGCATTCCAGAGATCACTTGAAGAAGAGCGCTTATCTTTCTCGTGTTGGAGACACTTATTCCTCTATATCTGGTCAATTCGCTGTCAATGATGTAATTGACCACATTTTCCACAAGATTCTTGTAGGTCTTGCTTTTTTCAAACGAGAAAGGGTAATAACCGCTTTTAAGATAATCCGGGAAAAATTCCAACGGGCGGCATACCTTTCTTACCGCCAGGCAGAACCCATTGGGGTCGGATAGAAGTTGATGTAGGTGTACAGGCTTTATCTCACGCTTGGTGCGGAACCAAAGATATTCCCTGAAGGATAATCCCGGCATATCATACACATCAGCCCTTCTTGACAGATCCGCCTGTCCGTCATTTAATTGAATCAGTGATGATCCGCTGAGGATAACCTTCAATCCTTTATAGAGATCATAGATTTCCTTGATTTCCCTGCTCCAGTTCTCGTACTTGTGAATCTCGTCAATAAGAAGAACCTTACCGCCCATCTTCACAAATTCGGATGCTGTGTCAAGCAGCGTGTGGTTGGAAAAATATGCCGTGTCGGCGGAGCAATAAAGAATATGGCGATCTGTAGGGAGGTAATTCTTCAGCACATACTGCTGCATCAGAGTGGATTTCCCGACTCCTTTCGGCCCACGAATCATCACAAGCCTTGAATCCCAATCTATCACATTCATCAGTCCACGAGTGAATTCCGTAGGTACATCAGATAGGTATTCAAGGTGGCGGTCGAATAAAATATCCATAATGCAATGCTTTTTGCAAATATAGAAATGTTTATCGCGATAAACAAATTTGTATCAGATTTGTTTATCGCAATAAATAAATTCTATAAGATGTTTCTGTTTATATGGGAGGCTTACAGGCTGTACCTAAAGGTTGTAGCATTGGTAAGCATAACCGCCGGATCCAGCTCGTGCTTAAGCAGTTTCGAGACGATGTCCGGCCTCTCCATAATCCCCTGGATAAGCCTCTCGACATCCTCCGGGAAGAACGGCGGGACAATAATGGTCACTGAATATGGCCGTGGTCGTCTCCCTTCCACCTTCGCGCTGATGACATTCCCCTTGACCTTGATCTCCCGCACCGCCCCCGCCCGTGCGTACGTCGCCCCGCGCGGAATCCGGTTCTCATAGTCGATGTGCGTCAGCGAAAGCAGCCACCTGCTCCCCCACCACGTGTTCCCGAAACCCTTTGCCATAACCTTAATGTTTGTTATTACAAAGATAGCAATCAATGGGTTTCCACACCAACCAAATCCAATAAATCACTTGTAATGGAGATAAAAATGCACAATTTCTCCGGCCAAACGGCTTCTCACCGGAGAAAGTGTTGAATATTAGCAAAATGTCCGGCGAAAGGGTCTTTCACCGGACAAAGCGATTTCTTAAAAACCGAGTTTCTATAGTATCGTCACAGAGACGTTTTCATGATGGGAATACAAGGAAGTCCCATCTATTCCGATTACTTTTTCATTACCTGCTCGTGTAAGGCCCGGATACTTTCTTTACCGTCATCTTTCCATCCGAATCGGACGTTGTGACAATATAGTATTTATTTCCGCCATCCACAACACGGACGACGATATTTCCGTCATAACCTTTCACACTGGCGGCCTCTTTTGGAGTGACTTTATCATCCACTCCGGAAGGGCGGTCGCCCTGCCAGAAATTAGTGATGAATATGTCAACCTTTGGCAGCGCGCTCTCCATCTCGGAGATGATGCTTGTACGTGGATGACAGTCCACCCATGAATTCACGATGATAGCCTGAGGGTTGAGCACTTTCAAGGCAGCGGCCTGATTGGTTGCGGCAGAGCCATGATGGTCGGCCTTCATCACCTCGACCATTCCGGCGGCTTTGGCGCAAGGAAGCTCGGCGTCTTTCCATGCGAAATTCGAGCGATTGTTGTACTGGAGATCCGCTCCGGCGAAATAATCGAACTTACCGTACGAGATCCTCATGACCGCGCTGCAGATGTTCTCAGCCGGGCACTTGTCGGTGCCCGTCACCTTGGCCGGATTGGCCACCACGATGTCCTTCTTCTCCGGGAATGTCATCTTGGTCTCCGTGCCATTCCCTGTCCAGATCTCGCCGTTGACCGCGATGTTCTGGACCCTGACGTCGTACTTGGAAGATTTAGGGACGATCTGGCTCGCCGAACCAGCCTTGAAGATCTCCGCCTTCAAACCACTGTGGGCGATGTGCCACTTGACGGCCTTCACATAATTCTGGATCGTGCCCTTGTTGCTGGCAAGGTTCAACATGTCAAACGGATAGTCGTAATCAGGCCATCCTCTGTCAATAATTCGGCTTACCTTGAAATCATCAAGGATTTCAGTCAGCCCGTTGAGTCTGTAGGAGTCGTTGGCGGACATCGGAAGGGATGAGCTGCAGTCTCCCATGTGGTCATTGTGCAGATGCGACATGACAACGTAGTCAATGGTGCTGTTGCCGGTCCAGACCATGCATTTCTTCAGGTATTGCGAAATGATCTGGGAACCTCGTGTACCGGTGGCTGTCGGATCCCATCGGCTGCGGATCCCTGTGTTTGTCGTGTTCCCGTCGGAATTGGTCTTGACAAGAGAACTTGCGGCGTCGATCAGAAGCTGGGTGCCGTCAGGCATAATGACGAAAGCGGACTCTCCGGTAGTCGTGTTTATGAAATGAATGTCCATCTCGCCTTCCTGCCAGGCCGGAAGAATCTCCCCGACTTTAATGGACGTGTCTTCACCCCCGCCCGGCTGGACTATTGTCGGTTTCTGTGGTTCTTTTTCCCCACAGGCCGAAACTGCCGCCATCATGGCGGCGACAGAGATTATAAGTGATTTTCTGTTCATATATTCACTGATGTTAATTTGCCAGATTGATTGTTTTTCGGTATCAGCCTTTGCAGGCGATGTGAAGATTGAGCCGCATGCTGCCTCCGCTGACCTCCGCGCGAAGTCTGATGTAGTTCCCGAAGTCGGGAGCGACTTTGACAATATGCAGGCCTTTGCCACGGATGACCGCTTCCGGCGTGTTGTCATCGGCCCAGTGGACGCCATCCTGCGACAGTTGGACATGCGCTTTCAGACACGGTTCGCTTTCGGACACATTGTCGCCGCGCTGTTCGATGTCTTCCACCATGATGTAGAATATGGCTTCGTCAGCCCAGCCGGCTTCGTAGGGATGAGTCTCGAATTTCCCGTCGAACCGTTTCTTCACTTCGAGATGTGAGTCGTTGAAAGTCTTCATTCTTGTGATATTACTACGGAGTCCACATAGAGGAACACCCGGCGTGCCGTGTCGGTTCCGACCCAGAACAGCGGGTTGATGATGTTGTCTATCCTGTCATAACCATCAACACAGTGGCAGGCTGTGCCACGCAGATCCCAGATCCGGTCCTGACACTGCATCTCGGCATATTCCCGTTTTTGGGTGTCCACCAGAAGACGCATATACTGCCAGTTCAGTTTGCAGTCCGTCTCATTGTAAACGAGTTTCTGATGGCCGTCAGGTACCCATTGGAAGCCATCGTGGCTGCCGTCAGGATAACGCCGTCCGAACCACCATGGATCCACACCTCTCACGCACCAGTCACCGTCCAGACCGAAAGCCCAGTCCTTGTCGGTGCCTTCGGAGGCGTTCTCGATCTGCCATTTCTGAATCATCTTGCCGTCAACGGCGTTGAGATAACGCATCCCTACATGGTAGCGTCTGCCGCCTTCCTGAATATCGAACCCCATGCCGAAATCCCGTATGGAACTTTCGTGGAGCCCTGGTTGTGGTCTGCCGTCATCATCAACCTTGTCCTGCTCAGCCGTGTAGCTGAACCAACACTCAATCTGGAGATAACGGGAGCCCGGACGCCATAAAGACAACCTCTTGATGGCGTGTCCGAGGCTTCCCGGAGCCGGCTTCTCGGTGTAGGGAGCCGCGACCGGACGAGTGGAGAGTTTCAGACTGTATGTGCCTGACATGGATCCATGAGTGCCAGGATAGCGGAAGGTGGCGCTGCTGAGCATCACCGGTGGCCATTGGGTCTTGTCAACCAGAGTCGGAGGCACATCAAAGTCAGGATGTTCCGTGAAGTTGGGCATCAATGTCATCCAGCCGTTGAACCCCCTGTCAAAGACATCGTAGCAGAGAATGTTACGCAGGGGGGTGAAACGGCTTCTTAAGAGTATTTCGTCAACAGACATAACCTGCTAATAGCCTGGATTCTGTACAAGTTTCTTGTTGATCAGCATCTCTGAGTTCGGAATAGGGAAGAGCTCGCATTTAGGGTCGTACTGGTGCAGACCGTATCTGACAATGAGTTTCTCATCTTCCATTTTTGTGAAGTCAGCGAATCCGTCCTCGTCGATGTCAGGAGTGTATGGCCAGAACCAGTTGCCGTCCGCGATGTATTTTTTGATGTTCTGGGCGTTGAGCAGACCATAGTAGTGGTGGCTGTAAGCCTTTTCAAGCCAGCCCCATCTCTTGAGGTCGAAGAAGCGTCTGCCCTCCCATGCGAATTCCACACGGCGTTCCCTGCGGAGAACACGACGGAGTTCGGTCTGGTCCTTGGTGGTGACAGCAGGATAGGAACCGGTGTCGTCACGTTTCACGCCATAGGCTCTTGCGCGTACATCGTTGATGGCGTTGAGGACGCTGTCGTCAATCCTGTCCAGTTCGATGAGCGACTCGGCGTACATCAGCAGCACATCGGCATAGCGGATGATGATCAGAGGATTCTCATTGTACTGGCCGACCTTCCACTCTTCTTGGGCACCTTTGCGTAGGCAGCAGCCATTGAAGGCGGCATAGGGATTCTTCGAGGTCTTGTTGTCCTTGTTCTCGACTTCCACACCATCCTTGAGGACGGTCTTTGTGTCGGGATGAGGGTCAAAGACGACCCCGTAGATGGTTGTTCCAGGAACGACGAATGTCTCGGCGCAGCGTGGGTCCCTGTTCTTGAATGGGTCGTGCGGATCGAACAGAGGGGATTCGTCGATGACTTTTCCGTCAGTGCACTCGTATGCCGCGAGCAGGTCCCATGAAGGCTGAGCAGTTATGTTTCCACCGGCTGTACGGCTGACGAAAGATTTTATGGCCTGTGTCTGTTCGTATGCGTATGAGTTAGGCAGAGCCCAGATTGTCTCGCAGGTGTAGGCCTTCTCTCTGAAAAGCTGGCCGTAATCCTCATAGAGGCTATAGGTCTTCATGTCCATGATCTCCTTGCAGAGCTCGGCGCAGGTCTCGTAGTCGCCCCATGCAAGAGCCACCCTTGCCTTGCAGGCCATAGCCGTGCCCTTGTCAACGCGGATCACTCCGCCGTTGGCGTTTTGTTCAGGAAGACCGGCGATGGCGGCGTCGAAGTCCTCCATTACCTGCTTCTTTATGATTTCCTTGTCGGTTCGGCCCATGTCGTAGGCTTCTTCGACAGTGATTGAACTTGTGTAGAACGGAGCATCTCCCCAGCAGATGACCAGACGAGCGTACATATAGGCTCTGAAGAAATATGCCTCTGCCTTGAGGGCCGCGTAGGCATCGCCGTCACCAAGCCTCTCGATTGATTCGATCACGCGGACCGCACGGCTGATGGCCTTGTAGGTGTTATCCCAGTAGGTCTCGAAAGTGGGTGTCGCGGATGTGGCGCTACCGTTGACGAGTTCGTAGGTGTAGTCTCTCTGCGCCCAGTCATCGGTCCTCCTGTCGGTCCAGTACTCTGATTCCATTCCGTAGAAAGCCTTGCGGTAGAGATCGTTAAGAGACATTGTGATCTGATCGGCGTTCTTATACCAGTTTTCGCTTGACGCTTCAGATGGCGGGTTCATGTTGAGATCGACGCAGGAAGAAGCGAAGCACAGGATCAGCAAAGCGGCCGATATTGTATTTATGTACTTTTTCATATTCATTAGAATTTGATGTCAACACCGAGTGTGAAAGTTCTTGCGATGTAGGAATTGGTCGTCTGCTCAGGATCCCATCCCTTGAGGTAGCTGTCGAAGCAGAACGGGTCGTCGACATTGAGGTAGAATCTAAGTCCCTTGATGTTTGCCTTCTTGAGAGGCTCGGAAGGGACTGTGTAGCTGAGGTTGATGTTCTTGACACGGAAATAGGCACCGTTCATCAGCCAGAAATCAGACATCTGGTAGTTGTTCTTTTCCGCGCTGGTGTAGCTCAGGCGAGGGTACTTCGCCCTTGCGTTTTCCTCTTCTGTATTATAGACGCTCCAGTAGTTGCGTGAACCGTCCTTGTTTTTCAGTATTGAAGGAGCTGAAAGCCACTGGGAGGCGAAAGGACGAACCATATACTCGGCCACCCTGACATTCTGCTTGCCCACACCGTTGAACATAACTCCGAGATTCAGTCCTTTCCAGCCGAGGTTCAGGTAACCGCCGAAAATGAAATGAGGCAGCGAACTACCGAGGATTGTCTTGTCGTAGTCAGCGGAGATCTTGCCGTCCGGGTCGTTGTGCTCAACTCCGTCGGCGTCCGTGTACTTGTTGCCTCCGAGGTCGATATATTCAATGTCACCTTGACCGACGGTCGCGATGAGCTGGTTTGCCGCGTTGGCTAACTGTTCCTGGCTGCGAATGATGCCGTTGGATTTGTAGCCGTACCATGCATGATATTCCTCACCTTCCTTTATGATGGTGTCTCCGAGAACGACCTTTCCGCCGAGGTCTCCCATGATGGATTTCGCGTCAGAGATGTTGAATCCGACCCCATAGGTGAAATCACCCACCTTGTCACGCCAGTCAATCTTTACCTCCCATCCGTTGGTGTGCATGGTCCCGACATTCTTGGTCGGGTTGCCATAGCCTGTAAAGCCAGGGATCTCGACGCTCAGAAGCATGTCCTTGGTTTCTTTGTAATAGTAGTCAGCGCTGAGACTGAGCCTGTCGCGCAGGAAGTTCATGTCGAATCCTAAGTCGTAGGTCCAGGTTGTCTCCCAGGTTATGTCCTTCACCGCGAGGTCCACTTGGGCGGCAGTCATCTGTGAAGTGATGGTCTTCCCGGTGCTGTCCACGAAAAGGGCGTTGTTGAAGGAAACGCTGGTCTGCCAAGGGTAGTTTCCGATCCTTTCGTTGCCAAGGGTACCGATGGACGCGCGGAGCTTCAGATAAGTGACAGGATCGATATCCTGCATCCAGCTCTCGTTTGACATTACCCAACCGATGGATGCGGAAGGGAACCAACCCCATCGATGGCCTTTGGCGAAACGGCTTGATCCGTCAGCGCGCAGGTTGGCCTGAACGTAGTAACGGTTCTTGTAGTTGTACATCACACGTCCGAACACTGAACGGTAGCCGTTCTCGTAGGCGTTGCCTTTCACTCCAAGGTTATCCTTGTTGGCAAGGTCAAGGTAAGGGAAGTCTCCGAGAGCCATACTGGTGCTTGACGCCTCCAATGCCTCATGGTAGTAGTAATATTCCTCGTAACCAAGCATAGCGTTGAAGTTATGCGAGTCAGCGAAGCTCTTGTCGTAGTTGGCGATGAACGAAAGTTCGTAAGAGTTCGCGTCGTTGCGTACCTCGGTCAGGTCGTTGGTAGCGTGGCCGCTCAGGTAGCCGAGAATGATGTCTGTGTCGTAGGCGTCATAGTATGGCACCGCCTTGCTGAAGGTCTTGGTCTTGGTCATCTGCCATGTCGGCTTGTAGCTTCCCGTGATGTTGAGGTCTTCCAGAGGCTTCCAGGTGAGGGCGAACCTTGCGTTGATGTAGTCGCCGCGGTTGGTCTTGCTCCCGCCTTCCTTAAGAATGCCGAGAGTGTTTGAGCCGGTCTTGCCCGGTCCGACCCGTCCGTCAGGGTAGAGTCCGAGATAGACATTCGGATACATGTTGGCCGCTTGGAGCGGAGTGATTGTAGGGTCGGTCTTCACGCTGTGCCTGAAAGCGAAGTCAATGTCGGCGCTGAGGCTCTTGGTGATGTTGACGCTGTTTCTTACACGAGCGTTGAACCTCTCGTAGTTGGATCCTTCGTAGAGGGCATCGGTGCTTTGGTAACCCACAGATGCCCGTGTCTTTACGACCTTGTTGCCGTAGGAAAGGGTCACATTGTGGCTGTGGGCGCTGGCGGAGTTCTTGATGATGGCTGATTTCCAATCGAAGTCAGGGTACTCGATCGGGTCGTTGGCGTTCTTCCGGGCGTAGTTCTCGATCAGATCCTTGGTATAGACTTGATAGTCCGCACCCTCCGGGCAACCTGCATCGTTCCATTTGTACTCGTTGAACATGGTCATGTAGTTGTACGGATCGTTGAGGTAGTCCGCCCATTCGGTCGCCGTGACCATTGAATATTCCCCTTTGTAGTCGATGGAGAGCTGTCCTTCTTTCGCAGACTTTGTGGTGATGAGAATCACTCCCGCAGCCGCGCGCGCTCCGTAGATGGAGGCAGAAGCAGCATCCTTGAGGACTGTGATCTGCTCGACATCATCGCTGGCAACGTTGTCAATGCTGCTCACAGCCATTCCATCCACGAGTATGAGCGGAGACGAGCCGTTGATGCTTGTCACTCCACGAATCTGGAGAGACGCGCTGGCTCCCGGCATCGAACTGGACCTTGTCACCTGAAGACCGGGGATGGTACCCTGAAGACTCTGCGAGAGCTGAGCCGTGCTCTGTTGCTCGATGAGCTGGCTGTTCAGCACACCTACAGAACCTGTGAGATCCTTCTTCCTGACCGATCCATAGCCGATGACCACGGTTTCCTCAAGCTGGAGCGCATCGTCCTGAAGAATGATGTTCAGAGTAGCCTCTCCCTTGTAGCTGACAGTAAAGTCCACGTAGCCCATACAGGTGATTTCAAGATTCTGGCCTTTCTCCGCACCTTCGAGCTCAAACGCTCCGGCCGCGTCGGTCACAGCCCATTTGCCATTGTCCTTGTTAAGAACCATGGCACCTGTGACAGCCTCCCCGTTCTTGTCTGTTACGACACCTTTGACATTGGTCTGGGCAAAAGCCGTAAGGCTGATCGCCATCGCACATAATATACTGATAATCTTATTCTTCATATCTTGTCTGTTTTTATTCTTTTACACAACGTACCGCACCGGCGTGACCGCGTGTGGCCTTGTTGCTGAAGTTGCTGGCTGAAGCGTTGGCATTAAGGTAAAGCGCGGATGGAGAGGCCTCCGCAGTGCTGCTTTCGTACCTTGCGGCCACACCGAAGTCAGTGAGAGCGCAGCCGTTGTTGTGGCTGAGCATACCAGCGATAGGAAGGCTCCACGCCGCTGTCGCGAACTGAAGGGTCTCAGCCTGATATGCCGCCTTGGCGTCAGGATTCTTGCTGTATTTCGTTGACCCTGCCGGAAGTCCTCCGGCCTCCGCGAACGCGCACCACTGTGCGTTGCTTGGAACCTTGTAGCCTGCCGGACACGGGTCAAACATGGTTTTCCGTGCATCCTGCCATCTGTCGTTGTGGTCGGCCGTGAATATCCAGTCCTTAGGACCCGCACCGTCAGGGAATGTGTTGATGAACGGCCTTGGGTTCTTAATGCTGGCCGCGATGGTACCGGTTGCCTCGTCCACCTTGACTTCGGCCTGTTCTTCCGTGAGTTCAGGGGTGGTGGCGATGAAATCGGCTGATGTGTTGCCGGCACCGCGCATAGGGTCTTTTCTTCCCCACTGATAGAGGAAACCACCGCTGCGAGTGTCACCGGCGATGTTAGGACAGGTCGCGCCGAGGTTGCGGTCCATCCAGACTGTCCCTCCCAAGTCAGACACAGCAGGCTCGTCGGTGAACCAAATATGCCATGTCCAGAGGATAGTGTTGTCAGCAGCGTATGCCGCGATGATCGCATTGGCCGGAGTGATGTCGTTCATTGGAGTCTCGAACTCGATGTAGTCTCCGTTCAATGCCACAGCCGGGATAATCTCCGCCGCTGCCGTCGGAGCCGTCATGGTGTTGTAGGTGCACCAAAGAACATCGGCGTGGTCCGGAGTAATAGAGACGGTGATCTCACCATCGCAGCTCTCCGGAAGCGTTCCGTTGCCACGGACAGTAGCCTTGAACTTGTAGTAGCCAGGCTTGCTGACTATGTAGCAATTGGAGGTTCCGTCCGCGCCAAGGTCGGTTCTTTCCTTTGCTGGAGCCGCCTCTTGTGTGATTGTGAGAGTGTAGTCCTGGCCGCCAATGGTGACTGTGACCACTGCTGTCACAGGGGCTTCCTTTGTGTTGGCCGGGAAAGTGACCTCCACTTTGGACTCACCCACGCCCGAGGTCTTGCTCAGAACAAAATCAGGATTGTCGCAGGTGGCGGTCCATCCCTTGTCGCCCAGGACTCTGAACTCAGCGGAGGTGGCCGAGAAACTTACGTTCAGTTCGCTGACATCAACACCAACAGGCACTTTTCCTTTTTGTGTGATATCGAGGGCAAGCGGGGTGACACGGTCACCAATGAATTTGATGCGGGCTTTGCGCGCGTCGATGTTCTCGTTGGCTTTCACATCGATGATGTAGTTGGCTGTCTCCGCGTCGTTTCCTTCGGCGGATATTGTCACGAAGTCGTTCTCGTTCACGACACGGTAATAGACGTTGGCTTTCAACTCCACGTTGATACGGCCTCCCTCTTCACCGATCGTGAACTTCTTTTGGGAAAGCTCCATGTAAGGAGTCTCTTCCTTGCAGGCCGCTATGGCCAGCATGGCCAAAATACCTGCAGTGAGTCGTTTTAGATTCATAACTATCGGATTATTATAAGAATGCGTTTTGTTTCTTGAGTTCAGTCCTGAGGTCTTCAGCGCCCAGTCCGCGCGGGGAGATTCCTCCTTTCAGGGCAAGGGCGGCGGCGACACCTGCAGCATGGCCCATGGCCATCACAGGAGGCATGACACGGACTGCGCCGGCCGCGTCTGAATTGGCCGAGAGGCATCTTCCGGCAAGAAGCAGATTCTCCGCACCCAACGGAAGGAGACAACGGTATGGCACTCCGTACCAAGGAGCGTTGATCGTGGTGTAAACAGAAGAGTTGGAGGTCGCCCCACCTCCATGCACATCAACTGAATTAGATGCAAGAAGGATGCTGTCCTCCGGAACGACACCATTGACCAGATCCTCTGCCTTAAGAATATATTCTCCTTCAATATGGCGTGACTCCCTGATTCCCAATGTCGAAGCGGAGCACATGAGCGTGGCGTTCTCGCAACCGGCCACATACTTGCGGAAGAAGTTCATCAGCTCCTGGACCTGACGCCGCCCTTCGATCTCACCTCCTGTAAGGCTTTCGGAATCTGTCGAATCGATGTTCTTGATGCGGGTGCTGTTGATCACCCACTCGTCCCGGCCGACACTCTTGAACAGGTTCACGCTCTTGCGGTCAATATCCCATTCTCCGTTGGCCTCAGCCTGCGCCACATTCCAGTGTAAGGCACGGTAACTGACATTGTTGACTCTCTTGAACTCTGGCAGATGCTTGTAAACATCGGCCTCAAGCTTCTTGGAATCCACATTGTTTATCCTGAGGAAGAGACTGGCCGGCTGGATCTTGCCGTCTCTCTCCTTGCACCCCATCGAGAACGGAGATCCGGCGCTGACAGCGACATCCCCGTCACCGGTCGCATCGATGACCATGCGGGCGTGTATCTTTCTCAGACCCTGCTTCTGAAGCACGACAGCTCCGGCCGCAGCGTTGCCATTCATTATTGTCTCCACGAAATTTGTGTGGTAGAGTATCTTCACTCCGGCCTCTCCGCACATGGTCTCAAGGATGACTTTCAGCCCCTCTGGGTCGAAAGGAGTGACGTGGTCGTGTCCGGCCTTTATCCAGGCGGTGTAAGGGCTTTCCCATCTGACATGTTCCGGATGTATCGCCCAGTTCTTCTCGACCAGTCTGTCGACAATCTCGCCGAAAATACCCTTGATGATCATTTGTTCACCGTAACGGTCGTAGCAGGTCATGAAAGGCCCCACGAGGCCTTTTGTGGCCATGCCTCCCAAGCAGTTTCCGTTGTCAATGATGATGGTCTTGACTCCCATTCTGGCGGCGGCGACGGCCGCGCAGGAGCCTGCGGGACCTCCTCCTACCACGAGCAAATCCGTTTCGTAAGCGTCGGGAATATTCTTCATTCCGGCAAGATCAGAGGCTTCGTTCCCGCATGCGGTCATCACCGGCGAAAGCGTGGCCGCTGCGGCGATGATGCCGCTGTTTTTCAGAAAATCTCTTCTGTTCATTAATTCAAACGTTTAGATTACCTTATGTGTTTTATGCCTAAAGTTTTATTACATATATCGGCGGATCCTTTTCCGTCCGCTTGGGATTGTTGTTGCAGTTTACATAGAGGCGGCCGTCCCTAAGGACGAGGTCTTCAATCTCGCACGGAATCCGCGCGTTCATATTCCATGTCGCGTCGATTTTGCCGCTGTCGGTGTCATAGATGCTGATGACGGATGGCCTGTGCGGGTCGTAGTCGCCTATTCCGAAGCCGTAGTAAATCTTTCCGTCGTTCATGCAGCCGGCTTGGGTAAACCAAGCATTGAATGGGAATATCACCTGGCCGAGGATGTCATCGACACCGAGTTTAACATTCGTCCCCTCCTTGAGCGAAGGGATGCGGAACTTGGTGGCGATGTAGCTGTTTTCGGCCGGATCCGGAGTCACCTTGAAGGTTGTGCGTTTGACCGCGGAGAACACCCAGAGGAATCCTCTTTCCCGGTCAACGAGCCAGCTCGGGGCTCCGAATATGGGCATGTAGCCCTTTGAGTCCCAGCTTGTTCCATCAAGTTCTATCGTCTGGACTATCTCGGAAGAGTAAACTCCTCTCCGGTACTTGATCCGCTCGACATAACACAACCACTCGATTTCGCTGCCGACCTTGCCGTTGCTGATGTACAATAATGGAAAACGAGATCCCTTGGCCCGGCGTGGCCCGAATTCCACATTGTTGACATGGTTGTCCGCCCTTGAGGAAGCCAGCTCGAAACCGGCCACTGGATCAGCGCCGTCTGGGGCTTCCTTGAATTCATACACGTTGACGTGTCCGCCGTCTTCGCAGGAGAAGATCCGATTGCCGTAGATTTCCATTCCCTGCTGAGGCCTTACACGCCCTCTTTTGCTCATGAACAGGCCGCAGTCAATGTTCTGGGCGAAAGCCGCCGTGCAGCAAAGGAGTGCCGCTATTGTGAATAACTTACTTCTCATCTTTTTTATGTCCGATAATTCTGTATGCCGCGTAACCGCCGTCAATAATGCAGATCGCAGCGATGAAACATATTACTATATTCTTGACTTCCATTGTTTTCGCATCGCCGGTGAGCAGCAGCCCCAAAAGCAGGACCGCAATGGCGAGCAGTGTCAGGCAAAAGCAGTTGGCCGCCATGCAGGAATATGCCTTGACGCTTTTCCTCGCGCGCTCGTCAGGTTCCCTGTCAGCGTGAGGGTCTGTAAATTCGCAGGTCGCCTCATACCCTTTGTCCGTTATGCCTTTCGCCTTGGACCAAAGTTCCATTCCAGCCAGAATCACCACTGGCAGGACACAGCCGGAGATGGATTCTATCATGCTTTGGCTCATCACCGAAGCTGGTACGGCAAGTTTTGCCGTGATGCCGATGGCCCATGTCACCAGCATGGCGGATATGAGTTGGTTGCCGGTGAGCCTTCTGGAGAAAAGTCCCCAGATTGACGGGATGTAGAGCGGGCACATTATCATGGTCAGCAGGGTGACGACCACTTTTTCGGCTCCGCCGGCGAACGGTATGAGCATCGACAGTCCGATGATCACCAGTCCGAAAACCACTGTGAACGTGCGCCCGACCTTTATGAGCGTCCGTTCGTCCGCATTCCTGTTTTTATCCTTGTGCTTCCAGATGTCGTAGGTGAAGACGTTGGCATAGACGTTCAGTATGCCGGAGACATTGCTGAGCGTGGCCGAGAGCATGGCCGCCAGCATCATGCCCACCATTCCGCTCATCAGCACCAGCTTGCTCATATTCACATAGGCGTGCTCTCCGTTGTAGGTCATCGTGGCGGCATCGACATCCATCGCCATGCCAGGTTCCATCACGCGGTAGATCATTGTGGGGAGATACCAGATGACAGGGGTCAGGAAATACAGCAGGCCGATGAGGTAGGTGCTCTTGCGCGCGTCTTTTCTTGTAGGCACACTGATGTAGCGCTGCACGAACGGCCAGTCGCCGCCTATCATTCCCACGTTGAGGAACACCCAGAGCAGGAGCCAGCCCCAAGTGTACGTTTCTGACGAACCCGAGAAGAAACCGGGAATCCGTGAGGCGCTGTCAATGAAATTCCCGACTCCGCCGACCGCATGGAACGAAAGCGGAATAAGGAACACGACAACGGAAAGCAGTACTCCGAACTGGATCACATCGGTCATCAGTACCGCCAGGAATCCGCCCATGACGGTGTAGATCAACGCGATGGCTCCGAGGATAAGCAAAGCCCACCAGATGCCTAGATAGCCGGCGGCACTGTCACCGGGCATTCCGGTCGAGGCCAGTAAACTCCCGTCCGGAACCTTTATCAGGGTGCACATGACGACCGCGACGGCGTAGAGGGCGACAGCGGTGTGCGCAGCCCTGGCAACGATGCCGGAGATCGTATAGAAACTTACTGTTCCATGTCCGAAACGTACTGTCAGAAATTCGCCGGGCGACTTGATCCTCAGGCTTCTCCATTTCCCTGAAATCCATTTTCCTACGATGAAAGAGGCAAGCCCCAGACAGTTGGCGACCACGATGGCGACGAGACCGGATTTATAGGCGACACCTCCCCAGACCACGAATGTGCTCGCGGAGAAGATCGTCATGTACGAGGATATTCCCGAAAGCCACCACGACGAGTTCCTTCCGGCAAGGAACATGTCCTCGGAGCTTCTTATCTTTCTGGACATTATCACGCTGACAGCGATAAGTCCAATGAAGTATGCCAATATGACCAGATAGTCAAGTGTTCCCATTTGCCATTAGTAGTGTTATTCTCTGTGGTTTTCTTCTATATGCATGCCCCCATCTCGCGGAGACGTGATGTAAGGGCTTGGATATTCACCTCTTGCACATCCTTTCCTGCCGATGAACATTGCGCGGCGGCAACCCCTGCCGCCTGTCCCATGTCCATGCAGCTCGCCTGAACACGAATCGAAGCGAAGGCGGTCTTGTCGGCGCTTATGCAACGTCCGGCGACAATAAGGTTCGGGAAATCATCCGCTATCAAAGATCTATACGGCACGTAAGCCGGTTCCTTGAGGAACGTTATGTTCTGTTTCTCTCCGTTCGCCACATGTATGTCGATAGGATGCGCGCCTCTTGAGACACTGTCCTCGAAACGTGTCGCGTCAAGATATTCATCGCCCGTAAGGACGTGAACACCCTTTATACGTCTTGTCTCCCTGACCCCGGCCTGGGTGGAGACAGCAAGCAAATAGCTGTCCCTGAACTCTTCCACATTCTCTTTGAGTATTGCCGCCATGCGGAAAGCGTCTTCTCTGAGCCGACACTCGGCATGGGAATATTCACGGTTGTCACAGGCGTTGCCGGCCGTCCTCGTGATGTTCACCGTGACAACGCCCGGCCGCAAGGTCGAGCAGAACCATGGGCCACCGAATTCAGGAATATTCAGTTTGTCCTTTCTTGCCAGAAGCTTTTCCCTCACCGGAATGCAGTGGCAGTTTACCCCTTGGCGGTTGTGGTGGATGGCCTCTCGCATCATAGGTGTGTCAAGATTCACTCCACCCATTATGAAATATGACGTGAGCGGCTGCAGCGCACATCCTTCCGACTCCAGCATCGGCACTCCGGCCATTGCGGCAAGATCCGCGTCACCGGTGCAGTCAATGAATATCCTGGCTCCCAGGGCCTCCGCCCCGTTCTTGTTGTCGATGATGACGTGCGTCACACGGTTCCCGTCCTTCACGCATCCTCTCAGGTATGAGTGCATGAATATGTCGACACCGGCCTCCAGGACCATTCTCTGTGCGATCAGCTTGTAGTGTTCCGGTTCAAAGGCCACGTTGGCCAGCGGGCTTTCGATCTCCGCCCCTCCACAGTCCTTGAGCCGGTTGACGAATTCCCACGGAATGCCACCGGTGACTTGTCCGCCGTTGTACGAGAACACACTTATCGGGTTTACGAAGCCGGCGGTGGCCATCCCTCCAAAGAATCCATATTGCTCAATGATCGCCGTTCTCGCACCTTCTCTGGCCGAAGCTGTCGCCGCGATGAATCCGGCGGGACCTCCTCCGCAGACAACCACGTCATAATTTCCGACCACGGGCACGTCCTGGGTCATTTCTATTTTGGCTTCAGCGTTCATTTTTGTGACATTTGTCATTTGAACCGATTCAAACACGGTGCAAATATAGGCAAATCTTGAATCGTTTCAAAACTTTTTGACGAAAATATTATTAAATTTGCATAGCTGTTGTCTATGTCGGCATCGCTGATAAATTAAAAGAAATGGAGAAAATCACCATAAAGGACATAGCCCGCGAGGCGGGTGTATCAGTCGGGCTCGTGTCCATGACCCTCAACGGAAGAAACGGCGTCAATCCGAAAACCAGAGAGGAGATCATGAAAGTGGTCAGACGATTGAACTATACGCCGAACAAAGCGGCCTCCGCTCTTCGCATAGGCTACAAGAAAACCATTGGGGTAATCACACCAGACCTCGCGAACCACTATTTCTCCGACATATCCAGACACATAGAGAACATCGCCTACGACAATGGCTATACGGTCTTGTTCGGGAGTTCAGACGACAGGATCGACAAAATCGGGAAACTGATTGACGTCTTCCACGCTGACGGGGTGAAGGGAATTCTGTTGAGTCCGTGCGATGGATGCGAGGATGAATTGCGTAAAGCGATGTCCCTTGGCATGAAGGTAGTGCTGATGAACCGAGATCTTCCAGATCTTGAGAATGTCGGCAGAGTGCTTCTGGACAACGACATGGCCATACGCATGGGCATCAACCATCTCTTGGAGAACGGGTACAGGCATCTTGAAATGATCTCAAACGACGTAAAGCTTTCCACCCTTAACATGAGGGAAAGAAGCTACAAGAAAATCATGGCCGAAATGGGATTCGGGGACATAACAAGAGTCAATTTCGTTGACGAGAAAGACACCGAAGCCCTGGACAAATGCGTAAAGGAAGCCTCGGAGCGTGGTACAGACGCTATTTTTGTACCGAGAGGTTACCTTGCCCTACACACCAGCAAAGCGATAAAGCGTCTGGGCATGAGAATCCCGGAAGACATAGCCATCATCGGATTCGATGGCGGTGAGACCTACCGCATCGCATCTCCGACCATCACCCAGTTGAGCCAAAACACCCGAGAAACCGCCGAGGACGCGTTCAACATGCTGATCACCATGATGCGGGACAACGTCCCAGGCATGGACATCCACCTCATCCCGAAACTTGAGGAAGGAGAATCCACCAAAAGGCGTAAAATAAATTCCCTCAACGAGTGACGGTCTCAAACGAAATCATCATCAGTTAAGGGAATAAATCACAAAACGCCCCTCATTGAGGGGAAAGTCAATGCTTACGCCAGACGGTTGGTGGCGTAGGCGATTCGGCCGAGGGTCTCGCGCTTGCCGATGCGGACGATTATGTCGGCGATTCCGAGGCCGCTGGCGGCTCCGGCGAGGGCTAAACGGGTGGCGTTCATCACCTTGCCCATCGGCCATTCATTGCCACGGATGTAATCCTCAAGAGCCTTCTCGAAGGCGGGAACTGTCCATTCTCCGGCATATTCATCAATGAAGGAAGCGACCTTGGCGACATATTCTGCGTTCTCAGGCTTCCAGAATTTGTCAACGTCCTTGGCGAGGAACGGCGCTGTGGCGGCATCGTCATAGACCTTCGCGCGAGGATCGGCCTGACGGCGAGGATCGTCGCTCTGAGGCTCCACGGCAGCGCCGGCCTTGATCCCGTACTTCTCAAAATCCTCAGGGGAAACGAAAAGATACGAAGCTATCGTCCAGAAATCCTTCACGAACGTGGCTCTCTCCTTGGTGAAGGAGATGACGTTCTGAACGTAACCTTTTGTGAATATATGCTTGCTCAGATCAGCACCCAAGGCATTTACCTCAGCACCTGCGGCCTTGGCGCGATGAGTGCATTCGACAACCTTCATTCCGTGCTCCTCAAGAATCGGCACGAAAAGCTCGGTGAGTTCATCGTCAGATTTCAGGCGAAGATATTCCTTGTTATACCAGCGGGCTTTCTCAGGGTTGAAGCGGGCGCCGGACTTGACGATGCGGTCAAGGGAGAATGCCTTGATGAGCTCGTCCATCGTGAACATCTCACGGTCGTCGCCAGGGTTCCAGCCGAGGAACGCAAGCAGGTTCACGAAAGCCTCCGGGAAGTAACCGTCCTCACGGTAGCCTCTGGAGACCTCCCCTTGGGCGTTCACCCATTTGAGAGGGAAGACAGGGAAACCGAGCTTGTCGCCGTCACGCTTGCTCAGTTTGCCCTTCCCGTCCGGCTTCAAAAGCAGTGACAGATGAGCGAAGCGAGGCATCGAGTCCTCCCAGCCGAAAGCCTTGTAGAGCATATAGTGGAGCGGCAGGGACGGAAGCCATTCCTCTCCACGGATGACCTCGGTGATCTCCATCAGGTGGTCGTCCACGATGTTGGCAAGATGGTAGGTAGGCAGTTCATCGGCCCTCTTCCAGAGCACCTTGTCGTCGAGGGTGTCGGTGTTCACTTCGATGTGACCTCGGATCAGATCATCCATCTTGACAACCGTGTCGGTCGGCATCTTGAAGCGTACGGTCCAGTCGGAAGTCTCCTCAAGCAGCCGCTTGACCTCATCCTCAGGGAGGGTCAGCGAGTTGCGCATCGTCATCCTTGTCACCTGATTGTAGATAAATGTCTTACCTGCGGCTTCAGCCTCAGCGCGGGCCTTTTCCAAAGCCTCGGAGGAGTCGAAAGCATAGTAGGCGTAGCCGTTCTCGATCAGCCGCTCGGCATACTTACGGTATATTCCGCGCCTCTGACTCTGGCGGTAAGGAGCGTGCGGATGACGCTCGGAAGCGGTCTCGACAACCTTGCCGTCAGTGTCCACGCCTTCGTCCGGAATGATGCCGCACCAGTTAAGAGCCTCGATGATATATTCCTCGGCCCCGGGAACGAACCTGTGGGAGTCAGTGTCCTCGATCCTGATGATGAAATCACCTCCGCGCTGCTTGGCATAGAGGTAGTTATAGAGAGCCGTGCGGACTCCGCCCATATGCAGCGGACCGGTCGGCGACGGCGCGAATCTTACTCTCGTCTTACGTTCCATAATTAAAGTTTCGATGCGACAGCCTTGCGCAAATCATTGGCATTCTTGATGACATCCGGTGCCAGGTTTCCGTCAACAATCAGATAGGCGACAGGAAGGCCACGACTTATGTTGTACAGTACCGCAGCCTGAGAAGCGGCACCCAAACCATCGCAGACATTGATCCAAGGCAGGTTCTGGCTCTTAACGGCACTCGCCCAGACACCCTTGTCGGTGTCAAGGGACACTGAGTATATCTCCAGCCCCTTAGGGTGATATTCCTTGTAAAGCGGCATCAGCACGTCCTGGTTGAACATCTTCTGCGCGGCGTCGGCGGCCTGCCAGAAATAGACTAGCACAGCCTTCGAAGCGACCTCGCTGAGTTTCACCTTGGTACCGTCAACCGAAGGAAGGTTCAAATCAGGGTATGAAGACTCCCGCGCATTCTGAACCCTCTGGCTGAGATTGAATATGTTGAACCTCTTCTCGGCCTCTTTCTTGAGAGCCTCCAAATACTTGGACTCCGGATAGACAGTCATCAGCGAGTCGTGAACATTCTGGAACAGAATGGCGTCGGTAGCCTGGCTGAACACCGGGAAACCATCGTTGATCTTCTGGTACAAGACGGGGATCGCCGTCAGGGACTTCGAGTTCTCCATGATGTACCTGGTGCGGCTGCGGTAGTAGTCGATGTAATCCTTCGAGGCAGCCGCATTGTCGCCTGCGGCGGCGTCAGCCGTGAACCTGTCCATAAACGCGGCGAAATCCTCCTCGACCTGACGCAGTTTCTCGCTCTCCTCCGAACCTTCGACGGAATATTTCCCAAGGGTGTCGGAAGCGACCTTCACCTTGTCCCCCTTCTGGAGAAGTAGCGACGCGATCTTGGTGTCCCCTTTGAAAAGGTAAACGAACTGCGGCTGCCCCTTAAGCACATCAATCTTGCAGGAATATGCTCCCGAAGCGTCCGTCTTGAGGGTATCCAAGGTCACCAGCGTGCTTCCGGACAGCTGTTTCACAACGACTTGGGTGTCAGGCGCACCGGCAAGCGTACCCTTGACCTGAACCTTGTCCGAGCACGAAGAGGCGGCGACCAGAACGGCTGCCGCGAGAAGTAGGTTTCTACAATTTTTCATATTCATTGAATATAGCTTCGGCGATCGCTTTGTTTTCCTCAGGCGAGATCTCCAAGCGTTTTTTCTTGATGTCCATGTCGGCCTCGGTCTGGAGCGGAACCAGATGAATGTGAGTGTGAGGCACTTCCATTCCGAGCACGCAGACTCCCACACGCTGGCAAGGCACGGCGGCCTTGATGGCGATCGCCACCTTGCGGGCAAACGCCCACAGCCCTTCGTAGGTCTTCTCGTCCAGATGGAAGATGTAGTCATCCTCAACGTTCTTAGGAATGACAAGAGTATGCCCTTTCGCAAGAGGGCTTATGTCCAGAAAGGCGTAGAACTCATCATTCTCGGCCACCTTGAATGAAGGAATCTCCCCTTTTGCGATTTTCGTGAATATCGTAGCCATCGTCTTAGAGTGTGATGTCGAGGATTTTGAACTTGATTATGCCGGACGGCACCTTGGCGTCCACAATCTCACCCTTCGAGTGCCCGATCAGAGCCTTTGCGATAGGCGTTGTGGAAGCGAGCTTCCCGTGGGCGAAATCGGCCTCGGTCTCGCCGACGATGGTGAACTCCATCACCTGTTTGGCGGCGATGTTCTCCACTTTTACCTTGTTCATTATCTGCACCTTGTCCGTGCCGATCTTGGACTCGTCGATAACCTTCGCGTTTGCCACGAGGTCCTTGAGCTTCGCAATCTTCACCTCCAGCAGCCCCTGAGCGTCACGGGCAGCGTCATATTCAGCATTCTCGGAAAGGTCACCCTTTTCCCTTGCCTCCCCGATCGCGGCGGAGATCACCGGACGCTGCGCCAACGCGTCGGCGAGGTCCTTCTTCAGCTTATCCAACCCTTCTTGGGTCATATAATGAATTTCAGCCATAATGAAACCAGTTATTATTTTTACTTTGTCTTCATCAAAGAAAACGGACCGCCCGGCCCGGCTCTTCGTCACAGGCCACGCAACAATCGGTTTTCCAATGCTCTTTCCTGTCCACAAGCGGGCAATCACGTGCAGACGAACAATTTACTAAAATAAACAAGCGGCCATTGCCCTCCGCCCTCCCCTTTCGGGACCATAATATTAAAACGGAGTCCCGCCCTTTTCCGGCGGAACCCTTTCTGTTTCTGCAAATATAGTAAATTTTCTTTCAAATAGCGAATATCCTGTCAATCCTCAAAAACGGATCGGGATCATCCCGCATGGCTCACCAAGACACAATCTATGACGCGAGTTGAGCCACTTCTCGTTCTGTCTGTGCGCAGAAGCGTACTTCCAGCTCACGGAGCACACAATGTCAAACACATTATAAGACTTTTCATCTCTTGTCTTTTTACCAGAAAAAAGATAACTTTACATTAAAATCATACTGGTTATGAGACATTTCAGGATTTTGTTGTGCACATTTTCTGTATTGATCTATCTGAACATTGATGCGAAGATTGTGGACAGGCAACCGGAAGGAGAGATTCCTTTTCACCTTGCAGAGGATAACCGGATTTATGTCACGGCGTTTGTAAACGGGTCAGATTCATTGAATTTCCTTGTGGACACAGGTGCGTCGTCTCTTGTTCTGAACACCAATTCGCCAAAACTCCAAGGGCATATTCATAAAGGAGAGGCGATCGATAATCTTGGTGCGTCCGGTGAGAACACTGTGGAATATAGCCACGACAATTCCGTGAAGATCGGCACCGTCCAATACGAAAAGGCTGGATGCGCACATATTCCTTACCCTCCGGAGTACTGGGACGGTGTGGTGGGACTCAACGCGTTAAGAGCCTTCAACATCGAAATCAACTATGACGATATGACGATTTACTGCTACTCGAAGAAAGAGCCGCTTGAAGTCAGTTCAGAACTGATTCCGTTTCCATTCGAGTACAAATACGATGTGCCTTTCATCACGATGCCCGTGAAAATCAGCGGCACTGAATATTATCTGCTGTTGGAAGTTGACACCGGATCAGACAGGGTAATCGACCTTAACACCCCATTCGTGAACAGCCACAATCTGCTCAACACCCAAAAGCCATTCGCCATCTCACATATTTCCAGCTCAGATGGAGGAAGCGGAGAACTCAGAAATGTCTTTTTCGACGAGGTCACTGTCGGACCTTATATATTACCGAAAGTCGCCGGTGCGTTCTCCACATTGACAGAAGGTATGCAGAGCAAGAGTGACATTGACGGCACAGTGGGTAACAATTTTCTGAAGCGCTTCAACATGATCATCGACTTCAAAACAAAAGAGCTATACCTCCAGCCAAACAATTACTTTTGGACGCCGTTTTACGACTTTCTCGTGGAATAGCATCCCAGAAACCACACCACCCAAGCCAGTGTCTGTGACCTTGTCAACCGTTCTCCGTGCGCCGAACCACATCTTTTACTCACGCGCTAGACAAAGCTGAACACCACGTGCGCAAATGGACTGCGTCCACGCACGAAAGCCCCCAAAAGGCAAGTTATAATACACTGCATAACCGACTTTAGCGTTGATTCAAGTCGAATACGATATCAATAGAGAAAGCCGAACATCCAAAGCGGGATTCGCGCGCCAGAGCCGATTTCGGTGTCATCAACCGCAAGGTAGCTGTCCGGTTCGTCAAGGTGCGTCAATCCTCGATGAGCGCATATTCCCCCTTTTCCGCGCCTGTCGAGGCACATTTGAACTCCGACAAGCGCAAAAAGAGGCGTTATCGCGCCTGTCGGGGTTCATAAAACTATCCGGCAATCACATCGTGGAGTTTGCAGCACGTTTTTCCATGCAGAATTTTGCGAAAATTGCACTAATCGTCGTGCAATTTTCTTAACTTATGTGCACATAACTATCAGCAGAAATGGAATCTTTATATGCTACATACAAGCAGAAGCGTGCGATTACGGGAAAAGTGCTACGGGCCATAGCACTTTTTCGTTGTATCCAATATAACGCTTGTTTGCACATACCTACCTTCCCTTTGAGAACGTTGGCTCCTAAGCTTACCCAAAGGTCGACGTTACACTGCGGCGCCGTCACCAGAGCGGCGGAAAAATCAAATTGAAAATTTTGGTAACGTGCAAAATTTTCAATTTGCCTTTTTTCCGCCGCCTCTCAATAAGCTGAAATCTTTCTTGACAGCCTTTCCCCGCCGATTTTCAACAGCTTTGAAAGCATCAGCCACTTCGATGGTTGGTGAGCCATGTCGAACCACAGGCTTCGTGACCGGAGGTTATTCCTTGCTGTCCTCGATGGAGTCGCGGACGGTGCGGAGGTACTTGCGGCAGGACTCGATTAGTTCCTTGGAGCGCTTGACAAGGGCTCCGATGTCATCCAGGCTGGTAGCTGGATCCTCTACTTTGGCGGCGATCTCGTCCAGTTCGGTGACCGCCTTGGTGTAATCAAATTTCTTCTCTGACATATTAATTGATTTTTAACTGATTTCACTCATAGCCGGGATGTTTTCGTCCTCGCTTCCGGGCACATTACTTTTAAGGTCAACCTCCACGACTCCGCACTTGACGGTACCGTCAGCGAACATCATACGCACACGGTCACCGACACGGGTCTTGGTGGCAGAATCCATCTTTACACCGTCCCGGTCCAAGGCGAGGACAAAGCCCTTGCGGAGAATGTTACGAGGATCGTTGGCGGCGATCTTGGTCTCGACCATCATAAGATGCGACAAGGCACCGGAAAGCACGACACCTACACGGCCTCTCAGCCTCTGCTCAATCCGATCCAAAGCGGAACCGGCCTTGTAGAGGCTTCTGTCGGCACCGTGCAGGACCCTGTCAGACAATCTGTCCAGATGATGTTCCTGACCGATGATCCTGTTCTCGACAGCCTTCGTCAGAGCCGCGCCCAGGATTTCCACCTTGTGCATCGCGTCCGACACACGGGCGTCAGCCTGACGGCGGACACGGGCCTCTAGCAAGTCGACACGGGAAGACATCGCCGCCAAACGGTTGTTAAATGACATCATCAGACGGGACTCCAGGGTCCCTAACCGTTGGTCCTCAGCGATGTAGCAGTCCAGAAACAGGTCGGCCAGAGCCGTAGGAGTCTTTACGAAAGTGTTGGCGACCATGTCCGCCACGTGATGATCCTTGTCGTGCCCGATCGCCGTGAATACCGGAACCGGACAGCGGGCGATGGTAACGGCCAGATCGTAGTCATCAAAACATCCCAGATCCAAATCAGAGCCGCCACCACGCATGATCAGCACAGCGTCGTAATGAACCGGCGAGGACAGAATCTCAGCGAACGCCGCCATTATCGAAGCCGGCGCGCCGTCACCCTGCATCAAAGCCTCGAACAACCTCACGTTGAACACGAAGCCATATTCATTGTCAATCAGATGGTGGCGGAAGTCGCCGAAGCCGGCAGCTCCCGGAGCGGAGATAACCGCCAATGAATATGGCAGAGCGGGAAGCCGCAGACGCTTCTGGAGGTCAAGCAGGCCTTCTCTTGTGAGCCGCTCGATCGTCTCCTGCCTGCGACGCTCGTTCGCGCCGAGGGTGAACTCCGGATCGATGTCATCTATATTCAATGAAAATCCGTACAGCGGATGGTAGCTGACCTGCACGCTGGCAAGGATCTCCATCCCGGCTTCCAAGGATGAACCGGTCACGCTTCTGAAACGCTGGTCGATCATATTCCAGCGGAACGCCCAGATCGTGGCGCGGGTCTTGGCGACCACTCCACCACCCTCGCTTTGGGAAAGTTCCAGGTAGCAATGGCCGTTCTGCTTGCGGCTCAGGCTGCTGATTTCGGCCTTGACCCACAGCCGTTGCGGGAACAAGCCTTCCACAACGGATTTCAGACGAGCCTGAAGGGTAAACAGATCTATGTACTTCTTTTCCATAATAACGTTTCCTATCTCTTACAAAATTAACAAAAATCAACTATCTTTGTAAAAGAATCGCAGAGGTAGAAAGAAAGATGACCATAACTGAAGCAAAATTCGCAGGCAGCTGCACCAGAGTCAGCCAAAAGCCCTCCCGCAGACTGCCGGAGTTCGCGTTCATAGGACGCTCTAATGTCGGCAAGTCATCGCTGATCAACATGTTGTGTGGCAACCGCAAGCTTGCCAAGACTTCGTCAACCCCTGGAAAGACCAAACTGATCAACCACTTCATCATCAACGACAGCTGGTATCTCGTCGATCTTCCGGGCTACGGATTCGCCAAGATCTCACAAAAAGGACGCGAGGAGCTCCGCAAGATGATCAATGACTACATTGAAAAGTCGGAGGAGATGGTTGTGCTCTTTGTGCTGATCGACTCCAGGCACGACATCACCAAGATCGACAGGGAGTTCCTGGCGGGGCTCGGAGAGAACGGGGTTCCGTTCGCGATCATATTCACAAAAGGTGACAAACTTGGGCCGAATGCGTTGAAGGCGCAGATCGAGCGGGACAAGGAGATCCTGTCGGAGGATTGGGAGGAGATGCCGCCTATGTTCGCGTCCAGCGCCGAGACTGGAGCCGGAAAGGAAGATATACTGGACTATATTCAACAATATATTAATTTATAGCATAGTTTAATGCACATGGAACACAGAATGGAATTGTTTGCCTGCATAGCCTCAAAAGACTTTGCTTGCAAGGTTGTTGACGAACTGAACATCATCGGGGCCGCGGCTGGAGAGAAGTATCACCTTGGCGCGTCCGAAGTAACCAAATTCAGCGATGGAGAGTTCGTTCCCTCTTTCACGGACAGCGTCAGAGGCGCTACCGTGTTCATCCTGCAGTCAACTTTTCCACCTACGGAGAACCTGATGGAACTTCTGTTGACAATTGACGCCGCCAAAAGAGCCTCCGCAGACAAGGTGATCGCTGTGATGCCGTACTTCGGATGGGCCAGACAGGACCGCAAGGACAAGCCTCGCGTCTCGATCGGAGCGAAGCTGGTGGCCAATCTTCTGACCGCGGCCGGAGTGGACAGGATTATGACCTGCGACCTCCACGCCGACCAGATCCAGGGTTTCTTCGACCTTCCGGTGGATCACATCTACGCCAGCAAGGTGTTCATCCCTTACCTCAGGTCACTGAACATCGAGAACCTTGCGATCGCCGCCCCGGATATGGGTGGAGCGAAGAGGGCCAACGCCTACGCCAAGGAACTCGCCTGCCCGGTGATCATCTGCCACAAGTCCCGCGAAAGAGCCAATGTTGTCGCCTCCATAACCGCCATCGGTGACGTGGAAGGCAAGAACATCGTGATTGTGGACGACCTCATCGACACCGCCGGAACCCTTGTGAAGGCCGCCGAGGTATTGATGGAGAAAGGAGCCGCAAGCGTAAGAGCCTGTGCGACACACGCTGTGCTTTCAGGTCCGGCTTACGACAGGATCAACAACTCCTGCCTGAAGGAAGTGTTCGTCACCGACACCATTCCTCTCAAGGAAGGAGCCGACACAAGCAAGATAAAGGTAGTCTCGATGGCTGAGACCTTCGCGGCGATCATCCGCAAGGTTTACAACTACGAGCCTATCAGCACGGAATTCATATTCTAAGAGATGAAGACAGTTCTCGCCGCGATAATCATCCTCGGAATCGGGGTCATCGGAATGTGCTTCAACATCATATTCCGGAAGAACGGGAAATTCCCGGAGACGGAGATAAGCCGCAACGAGAATATGCGGAAGATGGGAATCAAGTGCATGAGGGAGCAGGACGAGGAGATCTTCTCAAAAAAGAAGCCCAAAAGGAACGCTTCCTGCACCGGTTCCTACAGCGACGCCTGCACCGGATGCGGTTTCTATGAATATGAGTTCGGGAACAAGAAGCCGAAACAAGGTGAATGACACGACCGGCAATGGTCATCGAATGTGTGATAATGTTTTAACACAGGCAATTGTCTGCCTGCGAGAGATTGAGTTATGAGTTTAGTAGCCATTGTGGGACGCCCGAATGTCGGCAAGTCCACACTTTTCAATAGACTTGTCGGAATGCGTCAGGCCATCGTTGACGAGACCGCCGGCGTGACAAGAGACCGCCACTACGGCAAATGCGAATGGTGCGGCAAGGAGTTCTCCGTGGTTGACACGGGAGGCTGGACGACCAATTCGGACGATGTGTTCGAGGAGGCCATCCGCAAGCAGGTCGTGATCGCCATTGAGGAGGCCGACGCGATCATATTTATGGTAGAGGCCGCCGCCGGCATCACCGACTACGACGCCGAGATCGCCGACATTCTCCGCCGGAGCAAAAAGCCTGTCGTCCTGTGTGTCAACAAGGTGGATTCCGGAGAGAAGATGTTCGACGCCTATCAGTTCTATTCATTGGGACTGGGAGAGATCTGGGCGACATCCGCTGCCAACGGAAGCGGAACCGGCGACCTTCTGGACGAGGTGCTTAAGGTTCTCCCGGAAGAGACACCGCAGCAGGACAATGACCGTCCGGACCTTCCTCACATCGCGATTGTCGGGAAGCCTAATGTCGGCAAGTCTTCTTTGACGAACGCGCTTCTCGGAGAGGAAAGGAACATCGTGACCCCGGTGGCCGGAACCACAAGAGACTCGATCTCAACCCTCTACAACAAGTTCGGGCACGAGTTTATGCTCGTGGACACCGCCGGAATGCGCAAGAAAGCCAAGGTCAACGAGGATCTGGAGTTCTACTCCGTGATGCGTTCCATCAGGGCAATCGAACATTCCGATGTCTGCATCCTGATGATCGACGCGAACACCGGAATGGAGGCTCAGGACATGAGCATATTCAACCTCATCGTCCGCAACCGCAAGGCCTGCGTGCTGGTGGTCAACAAATGGGACCTCTTCCTGAAGGACAGCAACACGATGAAGGAATATGAAGCCTCGCTGCGCCGCCGCATCGCTCCGTTCGATGACGTGCCGATCATATTCACCTCTGTCACAAAGAAACAGAGGATTATGGATGTGCTGGATGAGGCGGAGCACGTTTACGAGAACTATTCCCGCAAGCTTTCGACGGCAAGGCTGAACGAGGCTATGCTGCCGGAGATCGAGAATTACCCGCCGCCGGCCTGGAAGGGCAAGTATGTGAAGATTAAGTACGTGACCCAGCTGCCAACCAGATTCCCGGCGTTCGCGTTCTTCTGCAACCTGCCTCAGTACGTCAAGGAGCCGTACAAGAGATTCCTTGAGAACAAGCTGAGGGAGCACTTCGACCTGCACGGATGTCCTGTGCAGATTTTCATGAGGGCAAAATAATGACCGCCTATGCTGTTGGAGATTCTGAAAGCGTTCATAATCGGCATCTGCGCGTCGGCTCCGCTCGGGCCGGTGGCGATTCTTGTGCTTCAGAAATCCATCTGCTACGGACATAAGGCCGGGTTCACGACTGGACTCGGAGCGTCTCTGGTGGACACAGCGTATGCGATCATCTCGATTTTCGCATGGGCCTTCGCGCAGAATTTCATCAACACCTACGAATCAATCATATTCCTGATCGGTGGTCCTGTGATCGCCTATCTGGGATATTCAATGGCTTTCAAGGACCCGTTCAGGAAGATGGAGCCGGGGGATGTCAAGACACGCGGGGCTTCCCCGAAGGATTTTCTGCAGGCGGTCGCAACAACCGTCTCCAACCCTGGTGCAATCCTGGTGATGTTCGCACTGTTCGCATTCTTTCAGGTCGATGTGTCGGACAGAAGTTTCAGGATATATCCGATAATTCTGGCGGTGGCCGCCGGCTCGATAGCCTACTGGTTTTTCTTCTCCTGGTTCTTCAGCAACTGGAGAAAAGCCTTTGACATGAAGAAAATAATGTGGCTGAACAGGATAGCGGGAATAATAATCATAATAATAGGGTTGGCTCTGATAGGAGAAGGAGCGTTTGACCTGCTCTTCACGGGTGGAAAGTAATTTATGAATATGGAAGAGAAAGAAGATAAGAAAGGTGGTTTCTTCAGCAACTGGATAGTCAGGAACGTTTTGCTTGCGGTCCTGTTTTTTGCGGTTCTGATATTCGTGAGCTCAATGCTGTTGAGTGTTTTGACAAACCACGGCAAGACAATAGAAGTACCTGATTTCACAAGCATGACCGTGAACGAGGCGAAACACGAGGCCTCACGGTCCAAACTCAGAGTGGAAGTCATCGACTCCATTTTTGTCAGAAAAATGGAGCGGGGAGCCATCTACAGCCAGAATCCGAAACCAGGTTCTCAAGTGAAGCAAGGCAGAAGGATCCTCCTCACCATCAACGCCAAGAATGCCAAGAAGGTCAGCATGCCGAATCTTGTCGGCTATTCAATGCGTCAAGCCAAGGCAGAACTGAACTCACGCGGTCTGGCATTGGGAAAGTTGATCTATGTCAACGACATAGCGACAAACAATGTACTCAGGCAAATCTACCGCAACCGCGAAATCAGGCCGGGAAGGCAGATCGAGACCGGCTCCGAAATCAATCTTGAGGTCGGGCTCAATCCGGAGGACAATCTGACTTATATTCCTAACGTCAAGGGATTGAAATATCTCAGGGCGGTCGATGCCGTGCACGACAACTCATTGAATATCGGTCGCATCGTGTTCGACAAGAGCGTGAGGAACTACACAGACTCTCTGAACGCCTCGGTGACCAGACAGACTCCGGAAGCCTCCGGAAATCCTATTCTTATGGGCTCTGACGTGACCCTCTATCTATCATTGGACAAGAAAGACGAGTAACGTGGACGAGGAGAGACTTTACAACGACCAAGAGGATAGCGTCGAGGACGAGGAGCAGGGGATGTTCGAGCATTTCAGGCTCAACGTGGATGTCGGACAGACCCCGATGCGTGTGGATAAGTATATGGCCACACATCTTGAGGATACCTCACGGCACAGGGTCCAGTGTGCCATCAAGGAAGGCTATGTACGTGTGAATGACAAGATTGCGAAAGCGAACCTCATTATACGTCCCGGCGATGTGATCCGCTTCGTGATGCCTTACCGCCGCCGCGGCCTCGAGATCCTGCCGCAGGACATCCCTCTGAACATAGTCTATGAGGACAACGACTTTCTTGTTGTCAACAAACCGGCCGGAATGGTTGTTCATCCGGGGCACGGCCACTTCGAGGGAACTCTCATCAATGCTCTTTCCTTTCATTTGGGCATATCCCAGGGGCCGGAAGCGGCCGATGAGAGGATGGGGATTCTGGTGCACAGAATAGACAAGGACACTTCCGGCCTTCTTGTCGTGGCGAAAAACGATGAGACACAGCTTGACTTGGCCCGCCAGTTCTTCGAGCATTCGATCGAGAGGCGGTACGTGGCTGTTGTCTGGGGCAACATCAAGGAGGACGAAGGCACGATCACCGGCAACATCGGGCGTGATCCCAACGACAGGCTTCGGTTCAAGGTCTATGCTGACGAGGACGGCAGGGGCAAGCACGCTGTGACGCATTACAAGGTGCTGGAACGTTTCGGCTATGTCACCGTTGTCGAGTGCAAGCTGGAGACCGGGCGCACCCACCAGATAAGGGTGCATATGAGCCATATCGGTCATCCTCTATTCAATGACGAAAGGTACGGGGGCTCAGAGATCCGCAAGGGGACGATCTACGCAAAGTACCGTCAGTTCATCCAGAACTGTTTTGAGCTTTGTCCCCGTCAGGCCCTTCACGCCAAGACTCTCGGTTTCGTACATCCGGGCACGGGAAAATGGATCCAGTTTGATTCCCAGATTCCGGAGGATATGACCGCGATGATCGACAAGTGGAGGAACTACGTCAATTTTGTCGGAACGGAAGAGGACAACGAATAATTTTGAATAAGGTTTCTGACCGGACGGCCAGAATAAAAAAAGAAAATTCAGAATTTTGCACGTTACCAAAATTCTGAATTTTATTTTTATTCCGGCCATAGGGAATCTACAGCATCTTACTCTGTCAGAACCCTTGATTCAACGTATTTCCTGACTTTGGCAATGATTCACCCTACTTGTTTACACCTATGTACGAAGCATCTTCCAAAGGCACGAAAAGGTGATGCGATTCACCCTGAAAAATCCGCGCTCTTTACAATATATTGATTATCAAAACGTAAGAAAAAACGGAATTTTTAGGCTGTCAAAGTCAGGACTCTGTCAGAACCCTTGATTCAACGTATTCTTCACTTATAGTTGAAAAAAGACTATAACTATGAAAAAATTTCAGTTATGATTGAAAATTTTGAACATTCAATTATATTCATAGGGCTACATTCTTGGAGGTGGACCCATCGGGCCGCGGCCCATTCCTGGGCCCATACGACGGCCGCCTTTGCCACCGAAGTTGCCGAAGCGGTAGGTCAGGGAGACCACGATGTAGCGGCCGAGGGTGTTGTTCAGGGTCTCGGTGTGGTAGTTCGAAGAATCTGACACCGAGAGATTCTTGGCCTGATCAAGAATGTCATAGGCGTTCAGGGCCAACGTGAATTTATCCTTGAAGAGCATCTTCGTGATCTTGGCGTTCAGGATCAGCTGGGTGCCCTGATCGGTGGTGTAGCCGTTGTACCAGTTGTAGTTGCCATCAGCCACGATTCCGAGGCCGCCAGGGACTGTCCAGTTCATCGAGGCGGAAACCTGATTGCTCCACGTCATATTCGTGGACTGGTTGGCGATCGTGTACCAGGACTTTGACATCCTGGTGCGGCCACCGGCGGTAAGTTCCACGATGTCATTGCGGTAAGTAAGACGAAGTCTCTCCATGAGACCGACTGTCTGAAGCTTGTTCAAAGTGAAGTCAAGCGAGTGGAAATCCTCAAGGAACTTGTCGGCGAGGAAATTCTCCGCATCAAAATTATCACCTTCGTAGTATTTGCCCATGTCGAATGAGGAAGAACCCACATAAGACGATGACTTGGAATAACTTGCCCTGGACATCAGGAACACACTGAAGTTGGACTTCGCTATAGGCGAGTTCAACATGATTCGGAAGCTGCCGTTGTAGGAGTCCTTTCCATTGACAGGAATGGAATATTGCGCTCCGTTTGTCCCGTACCACTGCGCGTTCACAATCGGATTCTTAACTATTCCACCGTCGAGACCAGCGTTAACAGAAAGGAAATTTTTCTTGTTGGTATGACGGAAATCACTCCTGAAACTATGGTTGAAATACGGTTCAAGGTACATGTTACCGAAAGAGACACTCAACGGATTTGTGTTGTCAGGAACCCTCATGAGTTGGCTTACCGACGGTTGCTGCGAGCGGCCGAAATAGAACCCACGCACATTGGTGTTGTCATCTATGTCGTACCACAGCATGGCCTGAGGAGCCCAGTTCAGGACGTGGCTGTCGTAAGTGTCATAGCCGCTGGTCTCGTTGTGGGTGTCGGTAGGATTGGCGCTCACACCCGCCTGCGCGCGAAGTTTGTCTTTCTGATAGACGAAGTTGGCACCGATTCTCTGATTGACATAGCGGTTGACAATCTCACTGGAATACACATCATTAAGTACTTCCCCATTAGGATTATAGACGAGATTTGAGGCCCCGAAGTCCGAAACCACCCCGCTGTCGTAAGTGTTCTTTGTGGAAGTGCTCCGGTTCCACGATGCCTCATAGTTGGCCTCTACGAAGAATCCCTTGCCGAGAGGTTCGGTATAGGTCAATCGTCCACTCAATGACTGAGAGTTCTGCTCTTGGTTGTAACGCTGGTTGATGATGGAATCCGAAGCGGTCTCGAACTCATCGAAAGTCCTTGTAAGAGACTGGTTGAATCCATCCATGTCATTCCCGCTGAAGTTGTAACGCGCGTTGAAAGAGAGGGTTCTGCCAGCCTTGCCGAGTTTCTGCCGGAAGAGGAAGAAGCCGTTGGTCCTCCAGTTCTGGTTCGAGCCCGTGTTGCTCGTGAAGCCTTCGTTGGTCCGCGATGCCACACCGTTTCTCTCGGTCAAAGTGGAAAACTCCGAGATTTCATTGAAATCTCCGTTGCCGAAGCTGACCTGCGGCTGGAAAAGAATCGAGGTGTTCTCCGAGAACTTATGCTCAAGACGGACTCCGAAACGATGACCGTCGGAGTTGGTCGTGTTGGATCCCTTGTTGTTGTAGATAAGATTGTGGTCATCAAGATAGGTGATCTTCCGGCTTTCTTCCTCCACATAAGTCTCGTTGTTATTGTAGAGGTAATTGCCGCCCAGATCCATCTTGCCGTCGAACAGGGAAGTGTTGCCGTTCAGACCTCCCATCCAGGAAGTCGTGATTCCGTTGCCTGGTCCCCAGCCACGGCTGCCGCGGCCCATTCCACCGCCACCTCCGCGCATTCCCTGCATCATACTTCCGGCCAGATCATTGAATCCACGGTTGTTGGTGTTGTTGCCGTTGATCACCACGCTGAGTTGGTTCTTATCCGTGAAACGTCCCAGGAAACCGGCTCCTTGGTAACGCCAGTCACCGTTTCCGGATGAGAGTTCCGAGCCAGAGACCTGCTTGCGGACATCGTGCCCCGCTCCGGCCATAACATTACCGAAGAGGCCGTTCATCATTCCCTTCTGAATGGAGAGGTCGATTATCGTCTCATCGTTGCCGTCATCGATGCCGGTGAACTCAGCCTGCTCGGACTTCTTCTCCACGACCTTCACCTTGTCGATGATCTTCGCGGGAATATTCTTGGACGCAAGCTGTGGGTCGTCAAGGAAGAATGTCTTGCCGTCAATTGTTATCTTGCTGATTGTCTGACCGTTCGCAGTGACGGTTCCATCCTCGGAAACCTCCACGCCCGGAAGTTTCTTCAACAGGTCCTCCAGGACATCGTTCTCGGTCGTCTTGAAAGACGAGGCGTTATATTCAATGGTATCCTTCTTGATCACGATCGGGTTGCCGGCGGCGGAGACGCTTGCCGCGTCCAGCACCTGCTTGTCCGGATCCATCTTCAAAGCTCCCAGATCCAGCTTTCCCTTGACCTCAATATCCTTGGTCAGAGGCTTGTAACCAAGAAGTTCCGCCTTCAGGACATATTTCCCGGCGGCGACCTTGTCAAAAACCGTCTTTCCCTTGTCGTCACTCAAGGCATACTTGTAGGGTTTTGTATTGCCTGGTTTTGTGATGGAAACGGTCGCGAACCCGACCGCCTCTCCGGTGGAGGAATCCGTAAGCGACAATGTGACCGTGCCGCCTCCCTGGGCGAAAGCCAAAGAAAAAGCCGACATAACGCCGGCGACAAAAGTGATGAATTTCTTTAAGTTCATAAGGAATACTCAACTAATCAACCTAACGCTTTCTTTGACAGAGAAGCGCGGCGATGGTTTAATCCTTACAAAGAAAAAACTTCACTTCACCCGGTCCGGATGGTCCTTAATGAACTTCTCCCAGCCTCCGGAGCCTTTCACCTTCGCCAGCGGACTGGAAATCGAGTAGTAATGGCAAAGGGCGATGGCAAGCGCATCCGTGGCATCCAGATGTTCCGGCTGGAAGTCCACGTTCAACGTCTTGCGAAGCATCACGCTCACCTGCTCCTTGGACGCGGCTCCGTTGCCGGTGATCGCCTGCTTGGCCTCCCGGGGAGCATATTCATGAATATCGGTGATGCCATATTCAAGAGCGGCGAGCATCGCGGCCCCCTGCGCGCGCCCAAGCTTCAGGATGACCTGCGCGTTCTTGCCGTAGAACGGTGACTCCAGCGCCATTTCGGTGCCGTGGTAGGTCTTGCAGACTTCGGTGACGGTGTCGTAGATCTGACGGAGTTTTGAATATGCGTCTGTCTCCTTCCGCAGGTCCAGCACGCCCATATCCACGAAAACGGGCTTGCCGCTGATGACATCAATAACCCCGAAACCAAGGAGATTGGTTCCGGGGTCTATTCCGATTATCGTTTTCTTGTCCATAAAGAATTTACGAGCAAGGACTTACCGTCCAATGCGGTTAGTCGATGCAGTCGAATCCGGTGTAAGGACGGAGAACCTCAGGGATGACGATCTTGTCTTCCTTCTGGTTGTCTTCGAGCAGGGCGGCGACCACGCGAGGGAGAGCGAGCGAGCTTCCGTTCAGGGTGTGGCAAAGCTGCATCCTGCCTTCCGCGTCACGGTAACGCAGGTGCAGACGGTTCGCCTGATAGGTCTCGAAGTTGGAGACTGACGAGATCTCAAGCCAGCGTCCCTGGGCGGCTGACCAAAGTTCGAAATCGTAGGTGATAGCTGATGTGAAACTCAGATCACCGCCGCACAGACGGAGGATCCTGTACTTCAGACCGAGCTTGTTGACGATGCCCTCAACATGGGCAACCATATCATCCAGAGCGGCGTAAGAGTTCTCCGGCTTCTCGATGCGCACGATCTCGACCTTGTCGAACTGATGCAGACGGTTCAGACCTCTCACGTCCTTGCCGTAAGAACCGGCCTCACGACGGAAGCACGGAGTGTAGGCGGTCATCTTCTGCGGGAAGTCGTTGTTACCAAGGATGACATCTCTGAATATGTTCGTGACAGGAACCTCGGCGGTAGGGATGAGATAGAAGTCATCAAGACCTACATAGTACATCTGGGCCTCCTTGTCAGGCAGCTGACCGGTACCGAAACCGGAAGCGGCGTTGACCATGATAGGCGGCTCGACCTCCTTGTAGCCGGCGGCGGTGTTGATGTCAAGGAAGAAGTTGATGAGAGCCCTCTGGAGTTTCGCGCCCTTGCCCTTATAGACAGGAAAACCGGCTCCGGTGAGCTTCACTCCAAGGTCGAAATCTATGATGTCATATTTCTTGGCAAGTTCCCAGTGAGGGAGAGCGTGCTCAGGAAGGTTGACCTCAGGGCCGCCCATCTTCACAACCTGATTGTCCTCGGCTCCCTTTCCAGGGATAACGAGGTCGCAAGGCATATTCGGAAGAAGAACCAACTGAGCCTCAAGTTCCTTGTTGTTCTCATCGGCCTTGGCGAGAAGTTCGGAAGACTTGGCCTTGAGTTCGGCCACTTCCTTCTTGACCTCTTCGGCCTCGGCCTTCTTGCCATCTTTCATAAGTCCACCGATCTGCTTGGTGAGCTGATTCTGCTTGGCCACAATAGCGTCACTCTCTGTCTGAAGAGCCCTTCTGTTGGTGTCCAGTTCGAGGACTTTTTCCACGATGGCCCTCGCATCGAAATTCTTTACTGCCAGCTTCTCGATCACGTGCTGCGGATCGTCACGAAGCGTTTTGAGTGTAAGCATAATATTGCGAATAGTTTAATTACAATTAAAATGGAAGTCCCCGCTTGCCGCCGGGAATGTTCCCCGACACATTTCCAGGCTAGCAAGCCTGAAACGGGTTCCTTCAAAACAAAAAAGAGGACAGGCACGATAACTCGAAGCCAGCCCTCTTTCATTATCAATCCTCCGAGTCTTAGTTCTCAAAAGGGATAACCGAGACGTAGGATTTGTCCTCTCTCTTCCTTGTGAACTTAACAGTTCCGTCAACGAGTGCGTAGAGAGTGTGATCCTTGCCCATTCCGACGTTCTTGTCAGGATTGTGGACAGTACCTCTCTGCCTTACGATGATGTTGCCGGCCTTTACGACCTCACCGCCGAATTTCTTGAGTCCAAGCCTTTTGGAATGAGACTCACGACCGTTCTTTGAACTTGATTGTCCTTTCTTGTGTGCCATAATCTGTTACTCTTTAGAAATTAAGCGATTTCATCGATACGGATCTTGGAAAGCTTCTGGCGGTGGCCATTGAGCTTCTGGAATCCCTTACGACGGATCTTCTTGAACACGAGCACCTTGTCAGCCTTTGCCTCGTCATCGAGAACGGTGGCCTTTACGACTGCGCCCTTTACATAAGGATTACCGAGCTTGATCTGCCCTTCGGAGTCAACGAGCAGCACCTTGTCGAACTCGACTGAAGAATCCTTGGCCGCCGCGAGACGGTTAACAAAGATCTCTTTTCCAGCCTCAACCTTGAACTGCTGTCCTGCAATGTCAACAATTGCGTACATAAAAAAACAAAACTTTATTAAGTTTCAGCCGCAAGCGCCCGTAACCTCACGGGACTTCTGGAGCTCCACGGCCATCAAACAGACTGCAAATTTACGCAAAATCCATTAATCCGCAAAAATATTTATCAGTGAGTGCAATCGGGCCGAAATCGGGCAAAATGTCGCCCAAGGGTGCCGCCCGGCACTCACAGGCAACGAAAAGGGGCAAAAACGCTGCCCAAGGGTGCCGCCCGACACTCACAGGCAACGAATAGGGGCGAGAATGTCGCCCAAGGGCGCAGGGCTCCACTCTTAGGCGACAAATAGGGGCAAAATGTCGCCCAAGGACGCAGGGGCGGCACTCTTAAGCAACGAACAGGGGCGAGAACGTTGCCCAAGGGAGTAGGGCTTCACTCTTAGGCAACGAAAAGGGGCATAAACGTCGCCCAAGGGTGTCGCCCAGCACTCACAGGCAACGGAAAGAGCCTGAAACGCTGCCCAAGGGTGTCGCCCGGCACTCACAGGCGACAGAAAGAGCCTGAAACGCTGCCCAAGGGTGTCGCCCGGCACTCACAGGCAACAGAAAGGGGCATAAACATCGCCCAAAGGTGCCGCCCGGCACTCACAGGCAACAGAAAGAGCCTGAAACGTCGCCCAAGGGTGTCGCCCGGCACTCACAGGCAACAGAAAGGGGCGAAAACGTCGCCCAAGGGTGTCGCCCAGCACTCACAGGCGACAGAAAGGGGCATAAACGTCGCCCAAGGGTGCCGCCCTCTCCGCAGGTGACGACTGTGGCCGGAAGCACCGCCTATGAGGCGTGCCGGATGCGCCACTGACTCTGGTGAAAATATGCCTTCTTGAAAAACCTACTGTCCGAGCATTCGGCGGAAGGTCTCCATGCCTTTGGTGGCGACTTGGCGGATCTGGGTGATGCGAGGGTCGGCGATGGCCACATCCTCGGGGTCGATCAGGTAGATCGGAATGCCGTTCGGGGCATAGCGGTAAAGGCCGGCGGCGGGGTAGACATTCAAAGATGTGCCGACGATCAACATTATGTCGGCGGCGGAGACGATGTCGATAGCCTTCTCGATGTTCGGGACGGCCTCCCCGAAGAAAACGATATGCGGACGCAGCTGGCTGCCGTTCGGAGCATTATCCCCCAGATGAACCTCATCGTAACCGATGTCAATCACCTCTTTTTCTGAATATGACCGGTCATATTCACCGTCCTCGGGCCGAACCTTCGTCGCCTCGCCGTGGAGGTGCAGGACCTTCGTGCTGCCGGCCCTTTCGTGCAGATTGTCAACGTTCTGGGTGATGACCGTCACTGAATATTCCTTCTCCAGATCAGCGATGGCGTAATGCGCGGCGTTCGGTTTCACCTCGCTGAGCCTCTTGCGCAGACCGTTGTAGAAATTCAGAACCAGTTCCCGGTTGCGGTACCAGCCCTGGATTGAAGCGACCTCTTCGGGATCATATTCACCCCACAGGCCGTTGTTGCCCCTGAATGTGCTGAGTCCGCTCTCGGCGCTCACTCCGGCGCCCGTCAGAACGGCGATTTTCTTTTTCGCTGAGTTCATATATTCATCCTCCTTTGAAAGGTTGCGCGCGGCCGCGACCGCATATTCGTAAATTATTGATTCTTTTTGAAATAGTAGTTCCTGAGCCAGTACTCGAACAAGGGGTCGAGAATCACCGGTTTCGCATCCTCGCCGACAAAAGTCAGAATCTCCTTCTTCATCAGAGCGTCCTTCAGGCGGCGCACATTGGCGGACGAGTTGAGGGAATATTTCCGGATCACCTCAGCCGTGCTGAACTTCGAATAGCCGTCGATGATCGCCTTCAGCAGGCTCACCTGGAAGGTGGTGAGGTCGTTCATCATCGAGATGAAGCGGCCTCTGTTTATCGCCATCACGGTCGCAAGGGCCTCCAGCAGGACAGGCTCCATTATGTAGCCTTTGGACAGCGAGTCGCAGACAGAGGTGAAGTGATTGATGTAGAAAAGATTGCACTTGAAGAGGCGGCACGCTCCGCTGATCAGGTCCCTGTCGATGACCTTACCGCTGGCGAGGAATCCCTTGATGATGTGCTCGACAATCTCCCTCTCATCCACCCTGCTCAGTTTCAAGCGGGTAGCCCTGCGGTAGAAGAAATGCCTCTTTATGAATATGTCCTCCATCGCATTGACCTGCGAGCCTATGAATATATAGGAGAAGATTCTCAGTCCTTCAGCCTTGGCCTCGTCCATCACTTCCTCCATCAGTTTGAAGATCCGCTCGCCGTCATCGGCCAGATCCAGATTCTGGAACTCGTCGATGATCATAAACGTTTTCTCCCCCCTCTCGGCCGCAAGGACGTAAGGCAGTCTGAGGACGGACTTGAGATCCTTGTCGTCCAGATCCCAGTTCGTGGAGAGGATTATGTCCCTATCCGAGAACGCTTTGCGGTCAAAGACCCAGTGCGTGCCTTCCATATAGGCAGTGACTATCTTTTCATACTCGTCGGGGGTGGATGCCACCAGCCTTATGACAGCGGCTCCCAGCCTCTTTACAAAAGACTCGCCTTCCCTGATGTCCAACGCTGTCATCTCCCCCACCGTGAACCTATCCCCGTTCACTTTCATCTTGGTGAAAACCTGATGGACAAGAGATTTCTTTCCTGCGCCGAACGGCTCCCAGACGACCACATTCTCACTCTGTGTCAAAAGGTTACCAAGGATGGCGCAATCTTCCTTACGGCCAATGAAATGCTGGCCGGTAACGTATCTATTGTACAAAAACGGGCTATCCATCGAAATAACATTTTTGTTTTGACAAAATTAACATTTTTTTCCTATCTTTGCACCCGCTTTAGAGAGCGCTTGGAAATTTTATGACGGAAAATGTCTTGATATTCCCAAGTTTAGAGAAAAAAAGGAGGTGGTAACAGCATTATGATCATAGTTCCTATCAAGGAAGGCGAGAACATCGAAAGGGCTCTGAAGAAATTCAAGAGAAAATTCGAGAAGACCGGTGCCATCCGTGAGCTTCGCGCCCGCAAGAACTTCGAGAAGCCTTCTGTAAAGAGAAGAGCCGCGAAGATGAAGGCCATCTACGTTCAGCACCTCCAGCTGCTCGACGAGCAGTAATCAAGACTGACACAGACAATCATGACCGGATCGCGCCCTGCGGTCCGGTTTTCGTATTTAGTAAGCGCTAAAAAATAAGTTGGTAAAGATTTGGCGGTATTTTCGAGGATAGATGTCTTTTTGAAGAAGGAGTGTGCCGATGGCACATGGCCGATGAGAAAAAACCGCCAGACCGAAAAGACAATCAAAGATTACCAACTAATTTATTAACGCTTACTTATCAGCAGTACTGAATCCGGCTAATTATAGCTATATTTGTAGATTATGGGAAAGGATGTCGTCAAAAAAGGGGCGCGGCGCTGGCTCCGCCCGGCACTCTGGACAATCTTCGGCGTCTGGGCGGTGATCATCATCGTCCTGCAGATCGCGTTGAACTCCAAGGTACTGACGAGAGTCGTCAACGATGTGGCCAAGGAATATGTCGACGGGGATGTCACGTTCACCGGCATCAAGGCTTCCATGTTCAAGAGCTTCCCTAACCTCAACGTCACTATCGACAACTTCTCCATCACCTACCCCCACGACAGGTTCGCCGCGTTCGACTCACTGGACGTTCCGGGAGGCTACCTCCTGAAATCAGGGCGCGGAGAGGGAGCCGACACCCTGGCACATTTCAGAAAGTTCTCCGTCTCGGTCAACTACCTTGCCGCTGCCACAGGCAGGCTCAGGATCCGCCACGCCATTCTTGATCATCCAAGAATATTCGCCCACCAGTACGACTCCACCACGGCGAACTGGAACATGTTCGGCGACGGTTCCGTGAAAGAGGATGGCGACACCATCGCCTCCACGCTGCCGCCGGTCTCGGTGGGCAAGGTCAGCCTCGGCGGACGGCCATTCATAGTCTACACGAATCCCTCCGACACCATATTCGGATGCATATTCCTAAAGCAGCTCACCGCGAAGGGGCGTTATGACGCGAAGAGGAACAAGATCGAGGGGGTGAGCCTTGAGATGGACTCGCTGTTCGTGGCGGGGCGGCTTCCTGCGGACACGGTAGCCCTTGGGGTAGAGCGGCTCGGGATCAAGGAACGCGCCGGCCACTTCGATGTCAACCTCTCTTCGAGGCTGTTCCTCGGCATGGAGTCATCCGGCAGGATGTCGATTCCGGTCGAGATCGAAGGCGACATATTCCCGGAACTTGGGAAAAAGTGCGTGACGGTCGGGAATATGACCGCGCGGGTAGCCACCGTCGGGCTTTCGGCCAACGGGAAGGCGGACTTCTCAGGTAAGGATATTCACATCAAGGGATCTGTGGCGACGGAAAACGCCTCCGTCAATGAGATAGCCGGGTATTTCGGAGACAACTTCCCTATTCTTAAGAAGTTGCGCACCGATGCAACGCTCACCGTCAATGCATTCTGCGACGGCAGTTATGACAAGAGTACCGGCAGCCTCCCTCCTCTTTCGGTGAGAATCCAGGTTCCGGATTCCAGGATCGGCTGGGAGGGCATTTCCGGCGACGGACGTTTCGACCTTGACATCACGGCCACGAGCCAAGACGGAAAACTCACCGCCGAGGTGCCGGATTTCTGCTTCAGCGTCAACGGGATGAAGGTGATGATGAGCGGGACAGCCGACGACCTTCTTGGCGCGGATCCGAAGTTCGACATCAGCAGCGACATCCACATCGTCCTGGACTCGCTGGCCTGCTACCTTCCTGACAACCTCGGGGTTTCTGTCCACGGCGACCTTGAGGGGATAATCGAAGGTGACTTCCGCCTGTCCCAACTGGATGCGTTCAATTTCTCCGAGATCGGGCTTGAGGGGCTTCTGGAGAGCAACGGCATCCGGATCAGCATTCCGAAAGACACCCTGTTCGCCTACTTAGGCCACACGGACATCAGCCTCGGAGCCTTCAACCACGACGAGGATGATCACGACGGACACGGCGGTAGCGGCCACAGGCACTCGGGACTTTCCGTGGCGATCGACAGCATGCTGACTGAATATGGCGCCTCGACGTTCATACGGGGTACCGGTCTGACTCTTTCGGCACACAACACCAAGGAGAGGATGTCCGCTGATCCGAAGCGCCACCCGATCCACGGCCATCTTGACATCGCTTCCATCGGAATGATGGACATAGACTCCTGTTTCGTAGGAGCCATCGGCTCTGTCAACACATTCAAACTGAGCCTTAAGCAGACAGGAACGCATAGCGTGCCGTTCATCAGCCTGTCCAGCAGGAACAAGAATATAACTCTCCGCGAAGGAGTCACCAGGTTCTCCGGACAGGATGCGAGGCTGTCGGTCGAGGCGCATCCGAACTCCGCGGAGAGACAGCTTCGCAGGAAACACCTGCTGGACTCCCTGCAAAGGATCTACCCTGGAGTGAAACGCGACTCCCTGCTCAGGAAAGTGTTCGGGAAATATGCGTCCGGAACCACCTTGCCGGACTATCTTTCCGAAAAGGATTTCGAGAAGAGCGACATCAAGATCCAACTTGGTGAATCCTTTGCGAACTACATCAGAGACTGGGACATCACAGGGAACATCGACCTCGCCGAAGGTCTTGTCATCACCCCGTACTATCCACTCGACAACAGGATAACAGGATTCAGCGGGAAGTTCTCCAACAACACGATCGACCTCAACAGACTATCGTTCAAATCCGGGGTGTCGGACATCTCCGCCACCGGCCATCTTACCGGTCTCAAGAGGTTTCTTGTCTCCGGCAAGGGCAGGCTCAACCTGGATCTGGGCATAACCTCCGACGAGATCGACATGAACGAGATCCTCATCGCGCTCAACGCCGGAAAGAAATTCACGCCTATAGGCCACAACGCGGCTCTCTCCGGAGTTGATGACAACGCCTACCTCAACACCGTCAAAGAGATGACAGCCGCGGACACGACCGCCTCCACCTCGCTGGTCGTGCTGCCGTCCAACATCAACGCCAAGATCTCGCTGAGCGCCAACAAGATAAGATACTCAAACCTGGAGACATCCTGGGTGGCCTCGGACATCGTGATGAAAGAGCGCTGCCTTCAGGCGACGAACACCCTCGCGACGACGAACATGGGCGACGTGTACCTCGAAGGTTTCTATTCGACCCGCACCAAGAAAGACCTCAAGGCCGGCTTCGACCTCACCTTGTCCGGCATCACAGCCGAGAAGGTTATCGAGCTGTTTCCGGCAGTGGACAGCATCGTGCCTATGCTCAAGGCTTTCAGGGGACTGCTCGACTGCGAGATCGCCGCGACAAGCTCGATCGACACATCCATGAACATTGTGCTGCCGACCCTGAGCGGCATAGTGAAAATTGACGGCAAGAACCTGTCCCTGACCGACAGTGACGAACTCAACAAGCTCCGCAGATCCCTGATGTTCAAGGACAAGGACTCCAGCTTCATAAAATCCCTGTCAATCCGCGGCATCATCAAGGAGAACCACATGGAGATCTTCCCGTTCCTGCTGAACATCGACCGCTACTCGATCGCGGCCAGCGGCCTTCAGGGTTTCGACCAGCGGTTCAAGTACCACCTTTCCGCCCTGAAGTCGCCGATTCCGTTCAAGTTCGGCATCAACGTGAACGGCACCTTCGACAATTGGAAGTGGAAACTCGGCAAGACAAAGTACAAGAGCCGCAACATCCCTCTTTTCGATGATCAGGTCAACAGCCTGACGCTAAACCTGACCTCCGCCATCCACAACATATTCGAGAAGGGCGTGGAGCAGGCTCTGAAGCAGAACGAGCTGTCGCAGAAGGCGATAGAGAACAAAAAGAAGGAACTTGACTATTCCGCCTCCCTGACGGAAGACCTCTCCGCCGACGAAAAGAAAACCCTCAAAGCCCTTGAGACCGTCACCGGCGCCGGTAACATCGGTGACAACGGTGCCGGCTCACATCTTCCGCACGCTGAACCAGCCGGAACGAACGATGCGGCAGAGCGCGACGGGCAGAAAAATAATATTTGAATATTAACAGATTTCAACTATCTTTGCAAACCTTTCGGACTCGGAGCAAAGGCAGCTTCCAATCGCCCAAACTCCCTGCGGAATCCCTATCATCATCTAGATTCCCCTGCCGGAAGGCTTTGCGGGTGTGTTGAAACTGGTAGACAAGCCAGACTTAGGATCTGGTGCGCAAGCGTATGGGTTCGAGTCCCTTCACCCGCACAAAAATGCCTTCTAATCAACTGATTAAGAGGCGTTTTCTTTTTCAACATGTGTACTAAGTATCCCATAATGGTCCAAGAATCCCGTACCGGTTGAATATTGCGTTACGGTTAGTACACAAAAGGACTATCTCTTGTACCAACTACGTTTCTGGAGACATTCGGTACACCATTGAGGCTTCTCCTGTACCAAACTTATCTTTCAGATTAAAAACCGAGGGGTGAAGCAGAGAGCCTTACGGCTCAGAGCGGGAGCTGGGTACAGACATTACCCTAATAACGTCTGTAGTGGTTGCGGACTCTCTCAACCTTGCCGAAACGTACTCGCTTGTAGGCTCGCACCCGGACAAGTCTGATAACCTCCACCTCAATGGCGACTATCACAAGATGTTGGCTTGTTCTCATTCTGCATACTTATTGTTAGGAAATTGAGAGAACTACCGTCCTTGTTGTAGTACCCCCTCGGTATGGGACAATAAAAAAACAAGCATCCCTTTTAGGGAAAAGATGCTTGCTTTTACTTGTCTTCCTAACTCGTATGAGAACAATGCAAAGATAGCCATTCTTTTCAGACTATCAAGTAATATCGTAGACTTTTTTCATCAAGACTCTTCCTCCCAACCATTCCACGAACTCCAGTTCTCTCTTGAAGTCCTCGATAAAAGTTCGATAATCTCCCACGATTCCGCATAAGGGGACAACATCATCCGAGGCCGTCCTTTTTTCCATTCTTATAACCCACTGAAAATCCATCCAATAAATCAAAACCTAAATGAAAAAAAATCAAGAATCCATAAGAAACTAAAAATGAATATATTCGTAATTCCCGCTAGTCAAAAATGACTGGCAGAATCCTGTATATCCCTATGAATCAAGGAGTGGCGTTTCACTTGCTGACATTCAAGCTATTACGGATCAGTGCTAAAGCCGCTCTTGAAAAAAGGGCTATACATTGTTGTTTTCAATAGATCTGCTTACATATATTAGGGAGACGTTTCAGGCGAGTGGGAGATAATATATTGTTAATGAGAGATATAGAGGTTTATCTTCAGCGGGAATCCGCTAAAGGCGGATACCGAATCAACTGACTTACAAGTAATTATAAAGCACGTCATTTTCTCGTTGCAATTCTACCGAGGGGAATTTCACGACAACTCTTGCCAAAACTTGTATGGCAATAAAATCAAAGCCCTTGCCACCTAACCGGGCAAACTAACGCAAAAGCTCCCACCCGAGCAGACTGGCGGGAAGTTTAGCATTGTCACACCTATATACAACAAGGGAGCACACGCATTCAACAAGGAAAGCAGACGCAACAGTGTAGTGCGGCTACGCGAAGAGGCGGAGGTTGTCGAAGGTGGGGGCAAGGGAGCCGGACTCGATGCGGTGGATGATCTCCACGACCTTGTCGTTCATCGGGGTGGGGCAACCGACTTTGCGGCCGTAGGCGCTGACGGCACCGTTGATGGAATCGACCTCGGTTTTCTTGCCGCGCTCAAGATCCTGAAGCATACTGGCTTTCAGACGGGCGTGCTTGCGGATGGCTATCGGGATGATCATAAAGGAGATGAACTTCTTCACGGGATTGCTGTAATCCAGAAGCTTGACTACATCCTTGCCTTGGATCGGCTCGATGGTTATGCCGCCCTTACGGCAGACATCAATGCATTCCTTGATCAAGGCCTGCACGACCCTCCTTGAGGAACGGTCCGAAGCGGCCTCTCCGAAAGTGCAGCCCAGGACAGCGCTCATTCCGGAGAACGCGGCGTTGATCAGGAGCTTGCTCCAGCGGGTTCCGAGGAAATTCTCCTCTACCTCGACCGGGCCCATCTTCTCAAGGAGGGCCTTGACCTCAGCGAAATGCTTGTTGACATTCTCGGAAACCGCGCCCAACGAAAAAGTGAGGCTGTCCGGCGAACTGGTCAACTCACAGACTCCCGGGCCAAGCATCGTGGCTCCCCAGGCGACAGTGCAGCCAAGCACACGGGACGGACCGACGATCTCGGAAATCAGCAGCTCCGGCAACCCGTTCTGGAGAGTGACGATCACACCATCCTCAGCGAGGGAACCTTTGAGCATATTCACAACCTCGGCATTATGCAACTGCTTGGTCATAAGGAATATGACATCATATTCACCAGTCATTTCCTCATCTGTCAGGACGGTCACCGGCTGAGTGAAATTCACGGTGCCTACCACTCTCGCACCTTTGGCACGCAAGGCGGCGACGTGAGCCTTGTTATGGTTGATGAGGTCAATCTGACCTCCGTTCTTCGTAATATACGCGCCCAGAATGGTTCCCAACGAACCGGCGCCATAGATGGCACTTCTCATATTCCTTGAATATTCAAATTCCGCAAGCAGGCAATCACTTGCCGAATACAATCCGTTCGAGGGTGATTGCCCACCCTTGTCAATGAATATCTCCGCGGCAAAAATAGTGATTCCCTTCCGGATGTCAAAGCCGTTCAGCAGAAATCAGCGCGGCCAAATTGGATTTCTGATCAGTAAGGGTTAACTTTGCATTGGGGAAATATTCCCGGAAAACAAATAAGTTTGAAATGTTCTTTGAGGTGAACAAATTTTCAAACCAACGAGTCAAAACAGCTTCTAAAAAACATTAGAATAATGAACAGAATTGTAAGAATCATCGCGGCTTCGACGCTGACATTCGGACTCTTGCTCTGCGGAACTTTCGCTTTCGCGCAGAAGAGCCCAGCGTTCGAGGCTAAGTTCAAGATCGCGGAAGGCGCTGACCTTCGCATCCTTGACGACAACATCTGGGACTACAGCAAGGACACCATTCCTCCGAAATGGAAGGAAATCGGAGAGGATCCGCGTGACTGCAACAGGGCCCCGCAATTTGCCAGGCTCGTAAACGACTACCTTCCTGATGTCTTCGCGCTTCAGGAATATTCCAGCCATATGCACAAGGAATTCTACCCTCTGGTGCAGAAAGACGGCTATGTCATCGCCTGGGAATCGAAGAAGGACTGGAACAACACTCCGATCTTCTACAACAGCAAGACGCTTGAGCCTCTGTACGTCAACTACAACAAGTACACTCCCGAGCAGTGGTGCAACCACGGATCCAAGTCCTTCACCTCGGCTGTGCTGAAAAGGAAGGCCGACGGGAAGATATTCGCGATAATCGGCACCCACCTTTGGTGGAAGAGCGAAAAGTCCAAGCCGGGCAGCACGATGGCGAGAGCCTCACAGCTCCGTCTGGTGATGGCGGAGACCGACATCATCAGAGCCAAATACGGGGATATTCCTGTTTTTGTGATGGGGGATATGAACTGCGAGGAGGACACCGTTCCGATCCAGCAGCTTATCCAGGGCGGTTATGTGCCTTGCTACAAGGCCGCTACCGTCTATGGCGACAACCACAACGGACATCACATATGCAGCCCTGGGGACGGATATTCGGTCGAGAGCCGCAGACGTGGACCTGACCGCGCCACTGGAGCGATCGATCACTGCCTGATCTTCGACCCGAGCGGAAAGGCCGAGGTCAAGGTCTTCGACTGCATTATGGAGAAATACACCATCAAACTCACGGATCATTACCCGAATCTTATTGATGTGAGATTATAACCGTTTCGGTGGGATATTATTCAACAGCTTACATTGCCCGGAATCTGAATACCGGACGCTGATGTAGGCTGTGATTGTGTATTTTCATTTGCCGCTGCGGAATAGATTTCGTACCTTTGTTATCCGTTATGAAGTACGGATTCGACAACGAAAAGTATCTGCGGATACAATCAGAACACATCAAGGAACGCATAGCCCAGTTCGGGGACAAGCTCTATCTTGAGCTTGGAGGCAAATTGTTTGACGACTACCACGCCAGCAGGGTCCTGCCGGGATTCCAGCCGGACAGCAAGCTGAGGATGCTCCAGCAGCTCAGCGACTGCGCGGAGATCGTCATTGTCATCAGCGCCAATGACATAGAGAAGAACAAGGTGAGGGCCGACTACGGCATCACCTATGACATGGATGTCCTGAGGCTCCGCACGGAGTTCCAGAACAGGGGCTTCCTTGTCAGCAGCGTGGTGATCACCCATTTCAACGGTCAGGCCAGCGCCAAAGCTTACAAGGCCAAGCTCAAGAAGATGGGCATCAAGGCCTACTACCACTACACGATCGAGGGTTACCCGAACAATGTAGCCCTGATTGACTCCGAAGAGGGCTACGGTAAGAATGATTACGTGCAGACATCCCGTCCGCTCGTGATCGTGACGGCTCCGGGGCCGGGCAGCGGAAAGATGGCCGTGTGCCTCAGCCAGCTCTACCACGAGCACAAGAAGGGAATAGCGGCGGGCTATGCCAAATTCGAGACGTTCCCTGTCTGGAACCTTCCTTTGAAGCACCCGGTCAACATCGCCTACGAGGCCGCCACCGCAGACCTCAATGATGTGAATATGATCGATCCGTTCCACTTGGAGGCCTATGGCAAGACTGCCATCAACTACAACAGGGACATCGAGATATTCCCGGTGCTGAACGCCCTGTTCGAGGGAATCTACGGCGAGAATCCGTACAAGTCGCCTACCGACATGGGCGTGAATATGGTGGGCAACTGCATCAGCGACGACGACATCTGCTGCAAGGCCGCCAACGATGAGATCATCCGCCGCTACTACTCCGCGCTCGACCAAATGGCTGACGGAAAGGACAACGAGAGCGAGGTCGGAAAGATCGCGCTTCTCCTCAAACAAGCGAGGATCACCACTGAATATCGCCGTGTGACTGTCGCGGCGAAACAGCGTGAGGCCACGGCAGGCAATCCGTCAGCGGCCATCGAGCTGTCCGACGGGACGATCCTGAGCGCGGAGACCTCCGACCTTCTCGGACCTTGCGCCGCGCTTCTTCTGAAGGCCACCAAGCATCTTGCCGGAATCGACCACAGTGTCAAGCTCATTCCGGGAAGGCTCCTAGAGCCGATCCAGAAGACGAAGGTCACCTACCTGCACGGCAAGAACCCGCGTCTGCACACGGATGAGGTGCTGATCGCCCTTTCGGTCATGAGTCCGGATGACGAGAACTGCCGCAAGGCCCTTGACACACTACCGCTTCTGAAAGGCTGCCAGGTCCATTCGACGGTCCTTTTGAGCGACATCGACAAGAAAGTCTTCAAGAAACTGGGCGTGGACCTCACCTGCGAGCCTGTGCACGAAAGGCACTGACACTTTGGATTTTCCAACGATAATGATTAACTTTAGGCTTTGAAAGCCAGAAGACTATTCTGACTATAGAACCTATAATATTTATGGCGCGTCGGAGCGTAGCGGAGACAGTAAAGGCGCCGTCCGTGACCGCCATTATTTGGTCTTGCGGCGGTACTTCTGATTGCTGGCGGTCGGATTGTCGGGATTGGTAGGTTCCAGATATCCGGCTTCTATAAGCGGTGTGATGTGGCGTTCCCTATTGGTCTGCTGATTGGTGATGCCGAGCCTGTCCATTATCTCTTGTGCGGTACGAGGCACGGAGCAAAAGTTGATTATGTCTTCCTGCTTCTTGGTTACTTTTGGACGGGCGACCTGATTACTTCTCTCCTGCTCGACTTGATTACTCTCGACCTGAACTTGATTACTTTTTTCCTCGACCTGATTACTTTCGGGGGCAACTTGATTACTTCTCGGGATGGTAACGATCATATAAGATAAGGCACTGATTTTTTAACGACTAATTAATAATGACACGGATGAGAAGAATATTTCTGATTGCATTGGCGGCAGTGCTGCCAGGATTGACCAACGGAATCAGCGCCGGCTCGTTCTCTGACGGGAGGCTTTTGGATAAGACCCTGAGGATCGACTACATATTCACAGGGTCGGACAAGGATTGCGACATCGCTGTGGCTGAACTGCTTAGCGCCCACGGATGGTACGGGCGGCGCACCAATCTGAAAGAGGTGCCGCTGCGGGGTAACGGGCAGCTCACAATGACGGACAAGGCCACGGGCGACACACTTTACAGGATGTCATTCTGCACCTTGTTCCAGGAATGGCAGGCGACGGAAGAGGCCACGAGAGTCCGCAGAAGTTTCGAGAACGTCTTTCTGGTGCCGATGCCGGCGGCCCCGGCGGAGATCACCGTGCAACTCTATGACTTTTACGAAAATGTGGCGGCAAAGCTTACGCATCCGGTTGACCCTAAGGACATTCTGATCAGGCCTGTCGGAGGAAAGCCGCAGACAAGAATGCTGCTGGACAGCGGTGATTCCAAGGATAAGATCGACATCGCCATCCTTGCGGAAGGATACACCGAGGGCGAGATGGACATATTCTTCAAGGACGCCGAGAGCACGGTGGAGGATCTTCTGCGCCACGAGCCGTTCAAGTCAATGAAGGATCGGTTCAACATCGTCGCGGTCGCGTCTCCTTCCGAGGACAGCGGAGTCAGCGTGCCGCGTGAGGGGCTGTGGAAAAAGACGGCGGTGGACTCGCACTTCGACACGTTCTATTCCGACCGCTACCTCACGACCCTGCACCTGTTCAAGATGCACGACGCGCTTGCCGGAATCCCTTACGAGCACATCATAATCCTCGCCAACACTGACACTTACGGCGGCGGAGGCATCTACAATTCCTACACACTCACGACCGCCCACCACAAACTTTTCGGCCCGGTGGTCGTCCACGAGTTCGGACACAGCTTCGGCGGATTGACCGATGAATATGCCTACGATGACCAGTATGTTGAGTATTACTACCCGGACATCGAGCCTTGGGAGCAGAACATCACCACCAAAGCGAACTTCGAGAGCAAGTGGAAGGATCTTTACGACCAGGGAGTCGTGGGCCTTGTCGAAGGCGGCGGCTACCAGACGAAAGGCGTCTGGCGCCCGTGCGAGGACTGCCGGATGAGGACCAACACCGCCGAAGCTTTTTGTCCGGTCTGCCAAAGAGCCATCGAACGCATCATCCGATTCTACACCGAGGAATAGCAACCGCCCCGCCGCTTTCCTCAACCTCACTGAACAAGTGAGAGTTATCGCAGGAGAGCGGGGGGCTTTTGAGGCTTCATCAGAACTTGAAGGTCACTCCTATGCCGCCGACGATGCTGGTGCGGTAGAAGTCGTCCTGGCCGGGAATCTGGAGATTCTTGATGTCAAGCTTTTCGGCAAGGCCGGGAACAGCGGGGGCCAGCTGGCCGAGGACCGGGGAGAGTTTCGCGGCGATAAGGGCTCCGTTTCCGCCATAATCGGCCTGCTCCTTGGTGAAGTGCATAAAGAAAGTCTTGTATATTCCTAAATCAATGGCGACTTTCGGGTTGACGTTGAACCTTGCGCCAAGGCCGCCCGAGATGGAGCTGGTGGTGTAGCTGAGGTCGGTGATGTATTTTGCGTCGTTGCCGAAACCGAACGTGCTGCTGTTGGCGCCGATACTGAGGGTCACTACATCGCTGAGATCATACTCAAGGCCACCGAGAATCTCGAAGGAATTGTGCTTCAGATAGTTCTGTTTATCGTTCAAGTCCGTCTCGTTGTTGTACTGCTTTGACTGCTTGTCGAAATAGTAGTTTGCGCCGAGGGCGACGCGGAAGTTCGGCTTCACTGAATATTCAGCACCGATGTTGATGTTGCCGGGGATGTCGGCGGCGATCTCCTTGCCGTCATCGAACTGGGATATTCCTGTGGTGTTAGCCTTCGTGTCATTGTTCAGGCGCACTTTCGTGTTGAACTCGTAGCGCGCGGAGAAGTTGAACCGGCCGGTCTTGTAGTCCACGGACAGGATCGGTGTCCAGGCGATATCCTTCTGATGCGCGTCAAGTTCCTTGTCGCTTACAAGTCCGCCGACCATTCCGACAGCGGTTTCAGTCGGGATCAGTCCTCCGGAGATCGCTGACACCGCCGCGCCCAGCACATTCGCTGCGGGAAGCATCTGGCCTCCGTACTGCAACTGGATATTCCTCAGGCTTCCGACATAATAGTTGGAGATGTAGTTCAGGCGCACGCCGGCGGAGACACTCCACTTCGAGCCTATCTTATAACCGATGTTCAGCTGGCCGGCGAAGTTGTACTGCTCTCCGGTAAGATTGATGTCTGCATCATAGCCGGTAACCATCTGAGTCCCAGCCAAATTATTGATCAGAGCTGGAATCATCGCGACCGGAGCCTCAAATGAGCCGAGTCCCTGGTCGTATTTCGCCTTTCCGCCTCCCGACACGACTCCGAAATGGAAGGAGGCGAACAGATTGTCGTGCTTGAACGCGAGGCTCAGGTGCGGAAGGGCCGGCACGAAAGACTTGCCCGTGTACTTCTTATAGCCTCTTCCCTCATTGTCCACGCCGTACTTGAGCGGCTCGTAGGTGGAAGTCGTGTACCTTCTCTGCAAGGCCGACTGGACATCGAACGCCAGATGCCAACCGTTGTCCATAAAACCGATTCCGGCAGGGTTGAAATACGCTCCCTGAACTCCTATGACGGCATTCTGGGCAGGATTCCTCAAGAAAGCCACATTCTGATTAGTGTTCGTGACATAGCCGCCGGCCTTGGCGGTGAAAGCGGCGGTGCAAATAGCGGCCGAAAGTACAATCATTCTTTTCATTTAGTCGAATTTTATTGTAATTTTCGGAACAAATGTAGAGTTTATCCCCATATTTACAAATAAATTCGACCTATTGACAATTATTAAATTGATTTATCGACTTATTCGCTACCCCGTCACCTCAGGCAACAACACCATCATACGCATCCACCAAAGGAGCATATTCAACGCTTTTCGCGGCATTCTGGTGCCAACAGCATCACGACTGCGGCATTTTATGAATATTTCGCTACTGTCAGAATACTCTATCTCAATGTTATGTCTTGCGTATATTAGATTCCGCCACCATTACGAGACTTTACTGGTCATCCGGCTCCAAAGAAGTACCGTCATCGATGTCGAACCACTCGCACAACTTCTTCCGCGCACGAAGTTTGACCTCGGGAGTCAAATGCCCTTTTACATAACCGTAGGCGGCCACGAGAGCGGCAAGGTCATCAGAAAAGCCCAAGACCGGGATTGCATCCGGAATAAGGTCGAGCGGGAGAATGAAATAGCCCAGAGCTCCGATGATGATCGCCTTCTCCTTAGGGCTGACATTCGGATCAGCCAATTCATAGTAAAGGATCAAAGCCACATAGATGACCTTGGCACCCGCCTTCAAGGCTACTTTCTTCACCTTGTTCCAAAAACCGCTTTCGGAATAGTTCCCCTGATACTTCTCAATGTTGTCCGGCTTGTTCATTTTCATTATCTTTGGCAATGTAAAGTTATAAAAAATCAATGAATATGCTAAAGCGGAGAATCGAGGCGTCCTCGGACGGGTTGCGGTTGGCGATGCTCATCAGCGAGCCTGTCGGCGAGCCCAAAGGCATTGTGCAGATAGTTCACGGAATGTGCGAACACAAGGAGAGGTATATTCCTTTCATGGAATATCTTTCCGCGCACGGGTACGTCTGCGCCATCCACGACCATCGGGGGCACGGAGAGACCGTGCTCAACGAAGAGGATCTCGGGTATATGTACAAAGGAGGATGGAGGGCTCTTGTGGAGGACATCAAACTGGTTCAGAATGAGATCAAGGCATCTTATCCAGCATTGCCATATACGCTATTCGGACACAGCATGGGGTCAATGGCTGTGCGCTCGTTCACAAAGCGTTACGATGACAGCATCGACACTCTGTTCGTCTGCGGATGCCCGAGCTACAATCCGGCCGGCGGCGCGGGACGCTTGCTGGCCAGCCTGATCGGGCTGTTCAAAGGAGAGCATTACCGTTCCCCCCTTCTCCAGAATCTGTCGTTCGGTTCCTTCAACAAGCCTTTCGAAGACGAGGGCTATCCATCCGCATGGGTATGCTCCGACAAGGACACTCTGGAAGCCTACCACAAAGACCCTTACTGCATGTTCACATTCACAGTCAACGGTTTCAAGAATCTGTTGGATCTGATGAAGGATTGCTACAGTCCGAAAGGCTGGAAGATGTCGAACCCAAGTCTTCCGGTACATTTCATCTCCGGGGCAGAAGACCCGTGCCGGATCTCCGACAAAGCCATCGACAAGGCAGCCGACCTGATGAGACGAGTAGGCTACCGGAACACGGACCTGCATCTCTACCCCGGCATGCGTCACGAGATCCTCAACGAGACGGACAGACTTCAAGTGTGGGACGACATCCTCAGCAGGCTCGCCTGAGCGGTTCCTTGATGATGCTTCTAATAGACCTTCACCTTGAGTTTTGAATATGCCCTCTCTGCTTTCTGAAGAGCCTTCTCGACAGTCTCGTCCGTGGCGAGGATGACTCCGACGCGGCGGTGCCCTCTGATCTCCGGTTTCCCGAAGAATCTGACTTGCACTCCGGGCTCTTCAAGAACCTTGTCAACATTCTGAAACTCATATTCAGTTGTGTCGCCCTCGACGACAATTGCCTTCGAAGCGGACGGTCCGTAGAAACGTACTTCCGGAACAGGAAGACCCAGAACCGCGCGGGCGTGAAGGGCGAACTCCGACATATCCTGCGAGATCATCGTAACCATTCCGGTGTCGTGCGGCCTTGGAGATACTTCGCTGAAGATCATGTCCTCACCTTTGACGAAAAGCTCGACTCCGAATATTCCGTAGCCTCCCAAAGCGTCAGTTATCTTTCCCGCGATCTCCTGGGCCTTCTTCTCCGCCGCCGCACTCATCCCTTGAGGCTGCCAGGACTCACGGTAATCGCCATCAACCTGATGATGCCCCACAGGCTTGAGGAAAGTTGTTCCTGCGCAGTGACGGACTGTCAGCAGAGTGATCTCATAGTCAAAATCCACAAAGCCCTCAACGATGACCTTCCCGCCACCGGCACGTCCGCCCTCCTGGGAAATTTTCCAAGCTTCGGCGACCTGAGACTCATTACGTACCACACTCTGGCCGTGACCGGAAGAACTCATCACCGGCTTAACCACACACGGGAAACCTATCCGTTCGACCGCTGCATTGAATTCGTCCTCCGTCTGGGCGAACTCATACTTTGAGGTTGGAATTCCAAGTTCCTCTGCCGCAAGACGTCTGATGCCCTCCCTGTTCATCGTCAGGTAAGTTGCTTTTGCAGTAGGAATTACAGTGTAGCCTTTCTTTTCGAGTTCGATCAGCTTCTGGGTAGCGATGGCCTCGACCTCAGGGATGACCAGATCAGGATTCTCTTCCTCAATCATCTTGGCGAGAGCGTCACCGTCAAGCATTGACAGGACATGAGACGATTGCGCCACCTGCATAGCAGGAGCATTAGCATATTTATCCACAGCCACGACGTTCACGCCATAGCGCTCAAGCTCGATCGCGATTTCTTTTCCGAGTTCCCCGGAGCCGCAGAGAACAGCCTTTTTCTCCACTGGAGTGAATGGGTTTCCAATGTTAGCCATACTGAAAAATTATGTTTAAGACATCAAATTTACGAATATTCAACCTCTGTGACAAGATTTCCTCGCCTTGCGACAAAAAAACGCCTGTTGTCCTTCGAGATGTATGAGCATTCTCCAGCGACTTTACTTGAACAAATCATCTGAGGTTATCACATTCTGGAAACGCCCTGAATATTCATTGTATTTCAACCCGAATGTTGTGACAAGGGTCAGCATTGTTGACTTTCTGGTTTTTGTCTCATCAATGAACGAAGCCTGACGCTCTCTAAGTTTGGCATCATATTCCTTGTCAATAATGAAATCTCTTGATGAATATTTGCACTCGCAAAGGTTGATGAGACGGTCATCCCTGTCTATGAGCAAATCCACCTGAGAGGTGGCTCCAATCCAAGAATATGTCTCTGTGTGCACCCCTGAGATTCCCAATGCGGACTTTATCTGAGCGATGTGCCCAAAACAAACATTTTCAAAAGAATATCCTCTCCACGCATTCACGGAAGGGCTATTCTGATTATGCTGCCAGTAACTAACATCGTCCGTATTCTTACGGTTGCAAAAATAATTGTAGAAAAGGCAGAAGCCGTCAATCAGCCGATATCTGGATTTTCTTGGCGGTTCTCCAAAATACCTGAATTTTGAGATAAAGTCACTTTCCTCAAGGGAGCGTAGTAATTTGGAGAATTCTCCGCCGTCAGCTATTCCCGTACCTTTAAGGATTTCCTCACGCGAGTAGCCTATACGCTTGCCGGCCAAGAACCGTATCAGTTTCTCGGCGGAATCAGGATTTGTGAATATGGAACCGAACAGCCTGTCATATTCATTAGTCAACTTTCCCTTTCGATTAAAGATCAAGAAGTCAACATTTTGAGCAAGGCTCATATCCTTGGCGAAAAGACTAAGATAATACGGCACCCCTCCGAAAATCATATTGCTTTGTATGATGTCGTACCTGTCAAACCGGATGCCATTTGATTGAAAGAATTCCTCTGTCTCCCGTAAATTGAAAGGCTCCAACTTGATTTCAAATGTGATACGGTCAAACAATCCTCCTTTACCATTTATCAACTTATCGGAAATCCACGATACTGCAGAGCCGCAAGCGACCAACATCAAATCATCACGTTTCGCGCCCCAGCCATTCCAAAAGGCCTCAAACGCCGTCACGAACCCGGATCTCGGAGTGTCAAGCCAGGGCAATTCGTCCATAAAGACGAGCATCCGATGGCCATCAGCCTTGGATTCAAGAAATTTCTCCAACATAAAGAACGCTTCTAACCAGTTTGTCGGAAGCGAAGAGATCTCCGCACCACACCTCAGAAGAGAATGTGTGAAATTCTGCAGCTGCATTTTCATCAATTCTTTCCCTTTGATTTCAATCGGAGATAAAGCGGTGTGTGAAAATGTGATACGATCACGGAACAGTTCATTGACAAGGAATGTTTTCCCTACCCGCCTTCGACCATACAGCACAACAAACTCCGAATGACCATTGCCGTAAAGCTTCTCCAGTTCCTTAATTTCCGCTTGCCTTCCTATGATCTTCATAACGCCTTATTTTTCGGCAAAGATACAAAAAACGTTGATTCCCGAAAAATAGTTGCCAACTATTTTTCGGGAACCGAGTGAAAATCATGATTGGCGGGGAATTAACCTCGTCCGGAATCAGAGATGAGGTCATGGATGGTGCGGTTGAAATCGGTGCGGGACAGGAGATCCTCAAGGGTGATGTGCATTCTCCAGCGCCAGTAGTGGCGGGGAATGGCCGGGATGTTGATCCGCTCATCCTCCGGCTTGCCCTGGTAACGGACCTCACCGTCGATGGACATCCAGTCCTGAAGCGGGAGGACACACAGCATCGAAGGCGAGTTCAGATGCTGGTTTACAATCCGTTCACAGATCCACGGTTCGCAGAAGTACGGAGCCGTCCCATCGCAGTGAAGAATCTCATGGAAGAAACGCTCGGACATCGTTCGGTCCTCCTCCCACCAGCCACGCAAAGTGGATGTGTCGTGCGTGCCGGTCGCGCAGACTGACAAATAAGGATATGTCCACGGCTCGTCAAATGTCTTCTGAGGAGACTTCGGCATCCTCTGAATCTCAAGCGAAAGGATGCGCAGTTCCTTCATCACTTCCGGAACACAGGCTGGAATCATTCCGAGATCCTCTCCGCAGGCCAGCATTCCGGTGGAGTCCAGAAGCGCCGGCAGTTTCCTCATCGCGCATTCTTTCCAGAAACCGTTGTGGCGATGATAGAAGAAATCGTTGTAGAGATCGTTGTAGGCATTCTTCAAAGAATCATTCAACCTCTGATAGTCCTCGGTGTTCTGCGAGGCGATGCGCGGATGATACCATCCATCACGATGCGGATCCGGCACAAACAACTGAGAATCAGGATTGAAGCCACGGCTATGGAGTTCGTCGGCGGAGTACGGGAGCGCAGGGTTGAAATGTCCCAGCAATCCCGATTTGACTCCCATCGGAATCTCCCAGATGCGGAAAAATCCAAGAATATGATCAATCCGGAACGCGTCGAAATACTCACTCATCTTTCTGAGCCTTGCTTTCCACCAGGCGTAGCCATCCTTGGCCATCTCTTCCCAGTTGTAGGTCGGAAGACCCCAGTTCTGGCCATCGGCAGCGAAAGCGTCAGGCGGTGCCCCGGCCTGAGAGTCAAGGTTGAACAGATGCGGGAATTGCCAGGCGTCCACACTCGTGCGGCTGATTCCGATCGGAAGGTCGCCCTTGATGGCCACGCCCTTCGAGTGGGCATATTCAACAACCTCCTTCAATTGAGCGTCAAGGCAGAACTGGACGTAGCAGTAGAAATCCGTATCGCTCTTGTGCCTGCGACAGAATGACTTGACCTTGGTTTCTGAATATTCAGAAAGGGATTTCCATTTCCCGAACTCCGGCGTACCGTTGATGTCCCTGAGCGCACAGAAAGCGGCGTAAGGAACGAGCCAGTCCTTGTTGGCGGAATAGAATTTCTTGTAGGCCGCTCCAGACATGACCTCTTGTCCGCCAGCCTCGAAGGCTTCTTTCAAAAGGCGATTCTTTTCTTTGTTAACCCTTTCATAATCAACGACAGGAAGTGCATTGAGCTCTTTTTGGAGGACTTTATATCCCTTGTCGGCCTTGACCCCGGCGTCAGGCAGATGTATGAACTGCGGATGCAAGGCGAATGTCGAGTTGGCGTTGTAAGGGTAGGAATCCGTCCATGTTCCTGTCATCGTGGTGTCGTTGATCGGCAGGAGCTGGATGATGCCCTGGCCTGTGAGCGCGGCCCAGTCAACCAGTTTCTTGAGATCCTTGAACTCGCCCACGCCGAAGCTTGTCTCGCTGCGGAGGGAGAAGACAGGGATCGCCGTGCCGGCTCCACGCCAAGGAACGGTCTCGAACTCAGGGACGATATCCCTTATTTCCAGTAAATCACAGTTGGCCGGGACCTCGGTGAAAAGATGATTCGTGCCGGATTCCCAGATCTTTGGAGTTCCGGTCTTCGCGTCGAGAATGACAAACTTGTACTCAAAAGGCTCCTTGACATTCAACGTCACGCTCCAAAGCGGAGCGTCGGTCGGTTTCAACTGGACGAACTTCTTCCAGTCTCCGAACATCTTGCCGCTGCCGGTGATCGCCAAGGTCTCGTTCTTGCGGATTCTGGCACACGGAACGGTGAAGGCCACATTGCCGGAACGCTTTGGCGAGGTTTGCTTTCTTTTGAATATCACATCAGTGAAGGCTTTGGTCCAGAACGGGGAATCCTCGGGACGGTCCTGCCAGCGGTCACGGATTTCAAGGGCGCCGGTCGCTGAGCATGTCGAAGCGCCGGCCCCTTCGCCGGTTGGTGAGCCCTGTCGAACCACAGGCTCAGGGACCGAATGGTGTCCCCACTCGCGGCGCACACACTGCCCGCCACGATGAAGTTCAAAGGAATATTCAAGAGCCGCAGCCTTGGAAGGCATCTCCAAAGAAGCCTCCCAGCGTCCTCCGGCAACATATTCCATCGCTATTGATTTTCCGTCGGAGAGAACCAGAATCAGTTCCTCTCCCGGAGAGGTGAAATATTCAAGGGTTATTTTAAGTCGCATAGTGTCATTGTGTCACGGAATTTGTCCGCCACAATCTGCAATATTAGCGAAAATATCTGGATTTGAACATGGTTTTGTGAACAAAAGGAGACAGGAAATTTGGGATTGGCGATTTTATGGACTAATTTTGAGGAATAATATTCAGAGACAATGGACAAGAAGGAACTTGAGATAATGTCGCCGGCCGGCAATTTCGAATGCCTGCACGCCGCGATACAAGGCGGGGCGGACTCCGTCTATTTCGGGGTTGGCAACCTGAATATGCGCTCGCATTCGGCGAACAACTTCACGCCGGACGATCTGCCGAGGATTGTGGAAATATGCCGGGAATATGGAGTCAAGACCTATATGACTCTGAATATCGTTCTTTACGGGGAAGATCTGGCTCCTATGCGGGAGGCACTGGACGCTGCCAAGGCGGCGGGAGTGAACGCAATCATCGCCTCGGACATGGCGGCGATCACATATTGCCGGAAGATCGGGCTGGAGGTGCACATCTCGACCCAGCTCAACGTGTCGAATGTCGAGGCGCTGCGGTTCTATTCACAGTTCGCCGACGTGATCGTGCTGGCGAGGGAACTCAACCTGCATCAGGTAAAGGAAATCCATCAAGAGATCGTGAACGAGGGCATCAAAGGTCCTTCCGGTAATCTTGTGCGGATCGAGATGTTCGCCCACGGAGCGCTCTGCATGGCGGTTTCGGGAAAATGTTACCTGAGCCTCCAGACCTACGGGGCTTCGGCCAACAGAGGCGCTTGCTACCAGCTTTGCCGCAGGGGCTACGAGGTCACGGACCTGGAGACCGGCACGAAACTGAACATCGACAACAAGTACATAATGTCGCCCAAGGACCTGTGCACCATCGAGTTCATGGACAAGATCATCGACGCGGGCGTGAAGGTGTTCAAGATCGAGGGGCGGGCAAGGAGCGCTGAATATGTCAAAAAGACGGCTGAGTGCTACCGCCGCGCGGCTGACGCTGTCTGCGAGGGACGTTACACTCCGGAACTGGCGGCCTCTTTGAAGGAGGAACTGTCAGAAGTCTTCAACAGAGGGTTCTGGAACGGGTACTATCAAGGTGCCAGACTCGGAGAATGGAGCGATGTGTACGGTAGCCACGCCACCCGTAAGAAAATCTACTGCGGAAAGATCACCAACTGGTTCGACAGGATCTCGGTGGCTGAGGTATTGGTGGAGTCGGAGGCCTTGAGAAAAGGTGATGACATTCTCATCATCGGAGAGACTACTGGTGTGATCGAGCAGAATGTCAGCGAGATACGGGTCGATCTCAAGCCAACGGACGAGGCGGGGAAAGGGACACTTTGTTCCATTCCTATAATATTCCCGGATGACATCCGCACACCGGGTGGAAAAAAGATCCGGCGCGGAGACAAGGTTTATATCTGGAGGGAGGTTTAAATTTATCTCCGCGACGGTCACCGAACCTGCCGAAGCATCATCCATCTGGTCACTTCGACAAGCTCAGTGACCAGATGGCTTAGTGACCGCGGTTACCGTTTCTTTTCCGGCTGATGTGAGAAGTGGCGGGGACCTTCAACGGATCGCCAGTAGTCGGAATCGAACTCGGGGTGGATGTACGGGCCGTCGTGGTCTATCACGAAACTCAGATAGGTGATCTTGTAGCCCTGGGCTGTGAACATCCTCTCGTAGAAAGTCTGCACCTCGAACAAGGCATCGATGGCGGATTCTCCAGCGACAGAACGTAACGCACAATCAGACAAATCCTGTCTGCCTGTCCCGTAAAGGTCATTGGTGCTTGCCAGAATCCTCAGGCCGTTCTGCTCGGCCACCGCTTTGGAATATTCATAAAGAAAGCGGCTGTCAGTCTTGAGGTGGACTATTCCGCCCTTTTTCAGGAACTTGCGGTAGCGCTCCAGGAAAAGCGGGCTTGTGAGACGGCAGTTCTCGCTCTTCATCTGAGGGTCGGAGAACGTCAGCCATATTTCCGAAACCTCCTCCGGAGCGAAGAAAGCCTCGATGAACTCGATTCTGGTGCGCAGGAAAGCCACATTAGGTAGTTTGTTCTCCGTGGCGAACTTCGCACCTTTCCAAAGACGCGCGCCCTTGATATCGACTCCTATGTAATTGAGCGACGGTTCCCGGCGTGACAAGTCAATCGTGTACTCCCCTTTCCCACAGCCAAGCTCCAGAACTATAGGCTGCGCGGTGGCGAACATCCTCTCGTTCCAATGTCCCTTGATCGGATGCTCTCTGAGTATCAAGCTGTTGCTGCCTTCGACCTTATCCAGCACCGAGGATGCCTCTGGTTGAAGAAGGCAGGAGAAAGTTTCGTTCTCCGCGAATTTTCTAAGTTTATCGTGTCCCATTCTCCTTTCTTGTGAATATCACACCCAATCCACGTATCGCCTCCGAATCATTCAACACCCGTGCCTTGAGACGCCATATTCCATGCTCCGGCAGATTCAGAACAGGCTTATAGTCAGTTATAAAATCCCTCGAATAGTACGATGAGTCCACCGGCTGGGCAACCCGGATGAATGTAGTGTCCGACAGGATGAGCGAATCCGATGGAGAAATCCACCTCAGATCAAGCGAGATGCTGTCAGCCGGAAAAGTCCCGAACGCCGGACGCTCCAACCTTGTGTAGAAATCCAATCCGTAGGACACGGTCGAGTCAGAAAGATCCAAATTGAATATGTAGGTGTCGCCATACTCGGCCTTCTCCCTGACCACAAACGGCTCGTAGGAGGAAGGACGCGCGCATGACACCATGGCCATCATCAAGACAAGTGTAAGAAAACCTTTACTCATCAGTCTTTACAGGCTTCTGTTCAGGCTTTCTGTCGCCACGGGGACGTTGCTGCTGAGGGCGTCCGCTCCCTCCGTTCCGACGAGGGCCATTGTTCCGGCCTCTGAAATTACCACCTTCAGATCTTGGCTTGGACGGTGCCTCGGCGTTATCCGCCGGAGCGGCAGTCCGGGCGGCCTGGTCAGCGACCGGCTTAACCTTGTTCTTGTTACGGTTCTTGTTCTTGTTTTTCTTAGGCTTGTCGAACCTTGTGATGCTGTCATCACCGACGGCCGAGACGAACTGAGGGCCGACAGGTTCCGGTTCGCTCTTCAAAGACTCCGGCTTCTGGCCATTACGGTTCATCATTATGATCTGCGCGACCTCCGAAGCGGCCACCGGATAGAGATTCGAGAGAGAGCCCTTCTCGTAAGTGAAATACATTATCTCCTGAAGGATGTCAGTCTTGGCCAGATAGGCCAGGCCATCCTGGAATTCAAGCGGTTCCGTAACCTTAGGAATATGGGACTGGGCGTCCAGATAGTTGGCGACCTCATAATTCAGGCAGCATTTCAGTTTGCCACACTGACCAGCCAGCTTCTGCGGATTCAGGGACAGGTCCTGCGTACGGGCCGCCGAAGTGGAGATCGACTGGAAATTCGTAATGAAATTGGCGCAGCACAATTCCCGTCCGCATACTCCGAGGCCACCGATCAGGCCGGCCTCCTGACGTGCCCCGATCTGCTTCATCTCGATCCTGATGCGGAATTCCTCCGCATAGACCTTGATCAGTTGGCGGAAATCCACACGCCCGTCGGCGATGTAATAGAAAATGGCCTTTGTGCCGTCACCCTGAAACTCCACGTCTCCGATCTTCATGTCCAGACCAAGCTCGGCGGCGATCCTGCGCGCCTGAATCATGGTGTCCTGCTCACGGGCTATGGCTTCCTGCCATTTGGCGATGTCGAAAGGCTTGGCCTTGCGGTAGATCTTTTTCAACTGTGTTGTCTCAGGATCAACACCCTTACACTTCATCTGACGTCCCACAATCGGGCCTTCCAAAGTGACGATTCCAAGGTCATGACCATTCATGGCCTCGACTATGACCAGATCCCCGGCCTTGATCCCCTGTCCGGAAGCGTTGACGTAAATCCCCTTTCTGGTGTTCTTGAAGCGCACCTCGAAAAGATCTTTGTACTGCTCCTGCCGGATGCCGTGAAGCCAGTCGTAATCCTTGAGTTTACAGCAACCCTGACGGTAATTGCAGTCATATTCCCCGGTCTCCTGATCCTGGGAGATTGTGCAGCCACGGTTACAGTCAAATTTTACTGTCTCGTTATCAATATTTTCCATACGTATTCAATATTATTGTCAGAAACTCAAATACAACCGCCCGACAAGGTCGGTGAAAAGAATCTTCTGGTTCACGTTCCTGTCAATCAGCATCTGCGCCCTGTCCAGACACGATACCGCCATCCTCGGAAAACTTTTCCTGCAACGCGATGCCAGCCGGACAAAGAACTCTTTCTCCTCCTGCGACACCCCGGCGATCTGAGGCAGGTTCTGCTGAATCAAAAACACTTTGCGAAGGCTTTCACCTGCAAATTTACAAAAAGCTTTCTGGTTTTCACGCGACGGCAGCGCGGCCATCGCATCCCCCCAACCCAAAGCGGCGGAAAGATCCTTCGCGGCAAGCGCGTCAACAAGCCCCTTGAATATCTCCATCTGGCGCAGATAGTCCTCCTTCCCGGAGAGATAACGCAACGCGACCCCTACACTGCCACCAGCGACCAAAGCAGCCTGCGAAGCCTCGTCAAGAGTCTTCCCGAAACGGGATGTAAGAATCTCCACTATCTCATTCTTTGAATATGGCAGGACACGGATCGCCTGGCATCTTGACGAGATGGTCTGCATCACTTTCTCAGGAGCGTGGGTGATCATGATGAACAGAGTCTTCTCCGGCGGCTCCTCGATTGCCTTCAAAAGCCGGTTGGCGGAAGCGGCGTTCATCTTCTCGGGAAGATAGACAACGACAGCCTTCCAGCCACCCTCTACCGAGGTAAGCCACACGGTCTCAAGGATTTCCTTAGCCTCAGCGTTATTGATTCCAGACTGTTTGCCTTCGATTCCGAAAGCGGAGCTGACCTCATTCTCAAGGGCATAAGGATTGGAGACCATCAAGGAACGCCAATATTCAAGAAACAGTTCAGCCCTCAGGTTCTCGACTTTCTCAGTGACCTTCGAGCCGTTCGCGACCGGATAGACATAGTGCACATCAGGATGAATCAACCCGCAGACCTTATGCTCGTCTCCCATGATCTGACTCAGAAACGCCAGGACAAGAGCCATAGCCCCGCACCCGTCGTTCTCGTAAAGCATCATGGCATGAGGAATGCGCCCGCTTTCGGCCATCCCTTTCAACGCCCTGACGGCATCGTGATTCCCTATGATTCCGTCCAGATTCATTTGTCCCTGTAAGCGGTAAACTCAGAGATCTTCACAAGATAGTCCTTTTCCCTCGAATCCGGAAGCGTGGCAAGTGCGCCGACAGCCTTGGCGACATATTCATCAAGCCTTGAGACGGCATATTCAATGCCTTTTTCCTCCTTGACAAAAGCGACTATATCCTCCTTGTACTCTGGATGTTCCTGAATATTCAAAAGCATATTCCTGATATGGGAAGCGCGTTCGTCGGACGCTGATTCCAAGGCACCCAGAAGCGGCAGTGTGATCTTCTGCTCCTCAAGGTCGATGCCCACAGGCTTGCCTATTTTCTTTCCTCCCGTGTAATCGAATATGTCGTCCTTGATCTGGAAAGCGATTCCGAGTGAGACCGCATAGTTCCGCACGGCCTCCACCCACGCTTCCGGAGCGTTCACCGAGATCGCCGCCGAAACGCAGGTCGATTCAAACAAAGAGGCTGTCTTGCTGTAGATTATACGGAAATAGTCCTCTTCCTCCGTGTCCCCGCTCGAAGCCTTCTGAAGCTGGAGCATCTCCCCCTCGGCAAGGCTGCTGAGAGTTTTTGAGAATATCCTGATGACCTCATTGCCGTGAGCCGAGGATGCGAGTATGTTATCCATCGCCTTGACCAGCCAATAATCCCCGAGAAGGACAGACGCCGGGCCTCCGAGGATCGCCATGACGGTCGGGGCTCCACGCCTTTCGGAGCTGCTGTCGGCGACATCATCGTGAAGGAGTGTGGCGTTGTGCAGAAGCTCCGAGGCAGCGGCGCAACGGACACTGTCCTCGTTGGCCTTGCCGTTCCCGCAGGCGCGGGCCACAAGCAGTGACACAATCGGTCTCAACTGCTTTCCGCTGTGCTCCAGGATCGCCTCGTTCGTGGTATTAAGCAGGTCGATATCACTTCTGAGGGACGAACGTATCAGTCCGTCCGTCTCCTTCCAGTCATTTCCAAGGAATTCCTTTATCTCGTCAAGAGTCATCAGTCTTTCAGTTTATCAGTCAAGGTGTCCGACCAGCTCGGCGACAGTGTCCGGGAACTCGATAAGTCCCCTGGAACGCGCGTCAAGCATTCCGGTCTTCACATAGTGGTCCAGCAGATCCTTCAACGGATTGTAGAATCCGTCCAGGTTCAACGCATAGATCTTTCCGCCGTATTTGTCCAGTTTCGCCAGGGTCAACGTCCCGATCACCTCATCGAGAGTGCCGATGCCACCCGGCAGGGCTATCGCTGCACAAGTGCCCTCACGCATTTTCTCCTTGCGCTCGGCCATCGTGTCCGTCCAGATCACCTGATCGAGACCCGGGAATTTATACTGCTCCATAAAGCGGGGCAGGACGCCGATGTGACGGCCTCCGCAACGGGCGACCTCGTCACCTATGGCACCCATCGTGCCTTTGATCGCTCCGCCGGAGACTATCGTGTAACCAAGCGAACAAGCCGCGCGGGTCACTTCCCGCGCAGCTTGATTGTACTTTTGGTCGATGTCGTAACTTGCCGAGCAGTAAATCACGACCTTCCGTTCCTCATTCATTCACTTCCGGCGATTAAAAGAAGAACGCGGCGGACACCATGACACCGTTGAAGTTGTTGCCGTTGTTGACAGCGTCCTTCACGGTGTCCTTCACTTTGTCGACGATCGGGCCGACATTGCCATCCTTGTCGTAGATCTTACCAAAGTTCCAGAAATACTTGACAGAAAGCTGAAGCCTCCAGACATCCACTCCGGCTCCAACACCAAGACCGTACTCGACTTTCTTAAGATTGTCATTGAGCTTGTCGGCGACCCCATTGTTATTGGGCTTGTCGCCGGTCTCGACTTTGGTACTCTGTCCGAGGCGGAAGCCCACGAAAGGCTCCGCGAAGACATAAGGGCGGAAAGCCAGAAGATCCAGCCCCCACTGCACCTGGACAGGCACCTCAAGGTAGCCTACCTTGGTCTCGAAAGACTCAAGGGATTTCGAGATGGGAATGCTGTTGAACTTGTCAGCCGACACTCCCTTCACCTGATAGAGAAGACCCGGCTGGATGGCGAATCCGCCAAGAAGCGGAATCTCGGCGGTGACACCGATGTGGTACAATGACACGGATTTGGAATCCGCGTCCTTGATCGAGGTCGAGGATGAAGTGAATCCTCCCATCAATCCGACACGGGCGGAATTGTAGCGTTGTGCGGAAGCGTCAGTGCAAAACACCATGGCTGCCACAACGGCGGCAGCGAATACAAACTTTTTCATTTTTTCAGATTTTTAGATAAGATTAGACAAGAGTGTCCAGCTTGGCGGTAATCTCGCTCTTCGGCACATTGCCGACAAGTTTGTCAACCACCTGGCCGCCCTTGAAGAACAGCAGGGTAGGAATATTCCTGATACCATACTCGGCAGCCACATCCTCGCAGTCGTCCACGTTGCATTTCACGACCGTGACCTTGCCGTCATATTCAGAGGCGATGGTATCCACAGTCGGGGCCAGCATACGGCAAGGGCCGCACCAGGTCGCCCAGAAGTCCACCAGAACAGGCTTGCTGTCAGAGAGTATCTCAGCAAAATTTTCGTTAGAAGCTATCTTTTCCATAATCAATAAAATTAAAATGTCCGGAACAGTAACAACAATTACCGTTCCAGACACAAAGATAACAATTTCGCTGACTTCAGCAAAAAACGCTTACGACTTGGCAAGGCGCTTCTGCGGACACGGCGACCGGATCCATCAGACCGTCTGCTCGATGTTCCAGACAAAAGCCCTCAGACCAAGATCCTTATAGGCTTTATCCTTCTGACGAAGCGCATCCAGGATCGGAGTGACTTTCTCGTCTGGGACAATCGTCAGGATGGCGTAGTTCTGCTCAGGCCACGCATGGTCACCGTAGTGAGGGATGCCATCAACCCCTCCCCTGCCTTGGATGTCAAGCCACTGGGTGAACCCTCTCTGGCCGAACCCCTCAAGCAGCTCGACAATCTCGTTGCCGTAGGCTTGATTATATGATATAAATATCGATTTCATATATCTTTAGCAAATAAAATGTCAAATGAACAGGAATCAACCTTTGATCCGCGCCAGCTTCTTGGCTTTGCGTCTCTCCTGCGCGGTGGCGAGGGAGCAGTAGATCGTCGGAATGAGCACCAGGGTGACAAGCGTGGAGATCGTCAGACCCCAGCATACCGTCATACCGAGTGAGCGCCAAAGTTCGGAACCTTCTCCGCGTCCGACAGCCATAGGCACCATACCGAGCACTGTCGTGAGGGTGGTCATAAGGATAGGACGCAGACGGCTTCTCGCCGCGGTGACGGAGGCATCGACAACGCTCATGCCCCTCTCACGCATCAGGATCGTGTAGTCAATCAGCACGATACCGTTCTTCACTACGATACCAAGCAGGATGATGATACCGATCATCGCCATCACACCGAGCGCGGTGTTCGTGGCCCAGAGACCAAGGATCACACCCGTGAACGCGAACGGCACGGAGAACATGATCACGAACGGACTCATGAACGACTCGAACTGGGAGGCCATCACCATGTACACAAGGATGATGATCAGAACCATCAGCACGACAAGGTTCAGGAACATGGACTGCTGGTCCTCGAAGTCACCTGAGATGTCGGTGGAGATGTTGTTCGGGATGTCGGTGGTCTTGATGATGGCGTTCGTGGCGGCCACGGCCTCGCTGAGGGCACGTCCGGCAGAGACGATGCCGGTCACGGTTATGTACCTCTCACGGTTCTTCCTCTCGATTGTCGGAGGGACCTTGGACTCGACCACCGTACCGAGATCCTTGATGCGGACGGCCTTGCCGGCAGGGGTGTAGACCACGATGTTCTCGATGTCCTGGACGCTCGAACGGAACTTCTTGTCGTAGATGACGCGGATGTTGTACTCCTCGCCTTCCTCACGGTAGAAGGATCCCACCGAGCCGTTCATCGCGGCGCTGAAAGCCGCTGCGGCTGTCGTGGAGTTAAGGCCGTTGAGAGCCAGCTTTGTCCTGTCGAAATCCACCTGATACTCAGGAGTGTAGTCATCACGGCTGAGAACAACCTGCGTGAAGTTCTCGTTGTCCAGCATCTTGCCCTGGATCTCCCTGGCCACGCGGTCGGTCTCGTCGAAGTCGTAGCCGTAGATCTCAAGCCTGACGGAAGCGGCGCCGCCGACTCCTCCCATGCCCTCGGAGACTGTACCTTTCTTGACTTCAGGATACTCCCTAAGATCTTTCCTGATGATGTCGGCGATCTCGGATGAAGAGCGCTTACGGTCTTCCATGGAGCCAAGGTTGATGTTCATCGAGATGATGTACGAACCGTTGGACTGCATGCTTCCCCAGGCGTTGTCGGTGCTCGCCTGGCCGAAGCGGTACTGAAGCACCTGGATCTCAGGAATCTCTGACTTGATCCTCTCGGCGAAGTTCTTGGCGAACTCACCTGTCACGGTCTGCTCGGTGCCGACCGGAAGTTGGATGGAGACTGTCAGACGACCTTCGTCGGAGTACGGGAAGTACTCGGTCTTAAGTCCGGGGCCAAGGAGCGCCAGGACGGCGACAAAGATGGCAAAGCCACTGAATATCACAGTTTTCCTATGCACCATGCACCAGCCGATGATCTTGGCATAGCCATCTGAGATCATGTTGAGGAACTTCTCCACATTATCGAAGATCGCCCTGTGGAGCCTGCCGTTCTTAGGCTTGTTGCTCAGCATCCTTGAGCAGAGCATCGGAACAAGGGTAAGCGCGGCGGTAGTGGAGATGATCATGATGATGCTGACAATCCAGCCGAGCTGCTTGAACATGATTCCGGCCATTCCGGAGACCATGGTGAGAGGCAGGAACACGCAGAGCATCGTAAGGGTGGAGGCGATCACGGAGATACCCACCTCCGAGGTGCCGTGGACGGCAGCCTCCGTTGGCTTCTCACCTCGCTCCAGATGAGTAGAGATGTTCTCCAGCACCACAATGGCATCGTCCACCACCATACCGATCGCGATGGACAAGGCCGACATCGAAATGATGTTCAGTGTGTTGCCCGTGGCATAAAGGTAGATCAGCGAACCCAGAAGGGCGATAGGGATGGAAAGCACGATGATGAACGTCGCCCTCCAGCGGCCAAGGAATATGTAGACGACGAGCATGACCACAAGAAGGGTTATGAATATCGTCTCTTTCAGCGAGTTAAGGGTGTTAAGAATGTTCGTTGAACTATCGACCACAGTGGTGATCCTCACATCGGAAGGAAGGGTCGGCTCAATGGTCTTGAGCTTTTGCTTGACACTTCTGATGACGTTGACGGTGTTGGCTCCGGACTGCTTCTGGATGGCGATCATCGCGGATCTCTCACCGTTGGTGAAAGACTCCTGGGACTTTTCCTCAAGACCGTCGATGACGGTGGCGACATCCCTCAGGTAGACTGTCTGCCCGTTACGGGTGCTGACCACGATGTCCATCAGCTCGGAAGGATCCTTGAACTCTTTCTCCACACGGAGAGTGAACGACTCGGCGCCGATGTCGATGCTGCCGGAAGGCACGTTGCGGTTCTCCGCGGCGATGATCTGGGATATTCCCGAGACACTCAAGCCATAGGCTTCCAGTTTGTTAGGGTCGCAATAGACGTGGATTTCCCTCGCCGGCGCGCCGGAGACGCTGATGGTGCCGACTCCCTTGACACGTCCAAGCGGAGTGACAAGCTTGTCGTCGAGGATCTTGTCAAGGCCCATGAGGCTCTTGTCCGCCTTGGCCGAAAGGATCAGCACAGGCATGTCGTCCATGCCGAACTTGAAGAGCACCGGCACGGACGCTCCGTCTGGCAGGGACGAGTTGACAAGATCCAGCTTGTCCCTGATGTTGTTGCAGGCCTCGTCGATGTCAGTGCCATATTCAAATTCCAGGACGACGATGGAGACATTCTCCTTTGAGCTGGAGGTGATGTCCTTGAGGTCAGCCACGCCGTTGAGCGTGTTCTCAAGCACCTTCGTCAGGTTGTTCTCGATGTCGGAAGCGCTCGCTCCCGGGTAGGACGACATCACCAGGACGACGTTGGCGTCGAAGTCCGGGAAGTTCGCCAGGGATGTGTTCATCAGTGAGAAGACTCCGAAGACCGCGAAAGCGACAAAAATCAACGCAGTCGTGACGGGCTTCTTCACCGCTGATCTGTAAATGCTCATAGTTCAGATTCTTTAGTTGTTCTTTGAGATCTCGACCTTGGCTCCGTCCTTCAGGCTGGAGCTTCCCTTCGTGGCGACGACATCGCCATCATTCAGACCTTCGAGGATCTCATAGTACCTGTCGAAATGGCGTCCGATCTTCACGATGACGCTGTTCACTGTGCTGTCGGAGCCGACGACATAGACGCTTCTCTGGCCGGAGCCCTGCATCTTGACGACCGCCTCGTCCGGAACAACGATGCTGTTGTTGACACCGAACTCGACCTTCGCCCTCGCGAACATCCCCGGACGCAGCGTCCTGTCGGTGTTGCCCACCAGAACCTCGGTCGTGAATGTGTGATTTGTCGGATCGATGGTAGGATAGACCTTGTTGACCTTTCCCGTGAATGTCCTGCCAGGGATGGCGTCAGCAGTGATCTCCACCTGGTCGCCCTTCTTGACCTTGGTGTAGTCGGACTCGGAGATGCCGACCAGAAGCTTCACAGGAGTGATCTGCTGGACGACGAAGATCGCCTGGCCGGAGTAGAGGTCACCCTGGTCGTAGTTCCTCGCGGTGACTACACCGCTGATAGGGGAACGGAGCAAGGTGTTCTCAAGCAGGTTGTTGTAGGATCTGCGGCTGACCTTCCACGCCATCTCGGCGGCGTCGAAATCAGACTTTGACACGCCACCCTCCTCATAGAGGCTTCTCAGGCGGCTGAGCTCGGTCGAATCGTTGACAAGCTTGAGCCTCGCCTGGTCAAGCTGCGCGGCGTCCATCTCCGCGAGGAGCTGGTTCCTCTCCACAAAACTGCCCACATCCACCTTGATGCTCTTGATCCTGCCGCCTGTCTGAGGGGCGATGTTGTTGATGGCGAACGCCTGGACGGTCGTTGAATATACCTCCGTCTGGGGCACTTCCTGCCTTGTGGCAACCGCCGTCGAGATCAAGGTAGCCCTTTCCTCAACCTGGGCGGAAGCCCCGGCGTTGTCTGCCTTCCTGCCGTTTCCGCAAGCGGCCATAAGAACGGTGGCCGAGGCGAAAATCATAGTCCTGATTGTCTTGTTCATATTCTTGATGTTTTTATTTTTTACATATTCTCAAGGTCGATTTCACCCTTCTCGTCGATGAAATCGTAGCCGAGGGTCTTCTCGAGGTTGGACTTCGCCACCACGAAATTATAGACAGCCTGCGACTGGGCCAGACTGGCCTGCGTCAAGGTCAGCTGAGCGTCATTTAGTTCCGTGATAGTGCTCTTGCCGACCTTGTAGGACTTGGCCGCGATGTCGTAGGCCTTCCGGGCGAGGGCCACGGCCTCGTTGGCGGAGTTGAAACTCTTCATGTTCGTCTCCATCGTGTTGAGGTACTGGCGGATGGCGATCTTGAGCTGGCGCTCGGTCTCGATCCTCTGGAGGTCGAGCTGGGCGGCCTGCACCTTGGTCTGGCGCACGTCATTGTGGCGTTTCCCGCCGGAGAAGATCGGGATGGAGATGCTGACTCCTACATAAGAGTAAGGAGACCACTGGTACTCGCTGAACTTGAAGTCGTTGGTCATCGCGATCATGCTGTACGAGAAGTTCGCGGCTATGCTCGGAAGATAGGCGGCCTTCTGCATGCGGACTGTCGAGGCAAGCTGCTCGGCCTGGATCTCAAGCTGGCGAAGGGTGGTGTTGTATTCCAAGGATGGGTCGCTGTTCTCGTTGATGTCCCTGAACATCTCCTTGGAGAAGTCCTCCAGAGAGCCGGACACGTCGATGTTCCTGTCAAGATCCACTCCCATCACGGCCTTGAGCTGCCAGAGGGCGAGAATCACCGAACTTTCGGCATTGTAGACATCAGGGATGGCGGCGGCCACCGTTGATTTTGCCCTTGTATATTCAAGCTCGGAGGCTTTCTGCGCGTTGTAGCGCCTCTCGGTCTGGGCAAAGTTGTCAACCGCGTTCTCGTAGACATCCTTGTAAACATTGAACGCCTCCTTGGCGAGCAGGACGGAGTAGTAGGCCTGCTTCACCTGGGTAACCATGTCCAGCCTTGAGGAACGGGCCTTCTCCACGGCGAGGTCCACGCTCTGGCCGGAGATCTTCAGGCTCTCCCAAAGCTGGGCGTTGACGATCGGCATCGAGGCCGACACACCGTAGTTGTAGGTGTTCCAGCGGCCTACGGCGAATCCGCCGCTGCCGGAACCGCCTTCCGTCTGCTCAATCTTCACCGGATCCATCCCGGCCTTGGCGGAAAGCTCATTGATGCGCATGAAGTATGGACCCAGAGAGCTCAGGAAGCCCATTCCGCCTCCGCCCTCCTCGTCCGAACCGCTGTCCGAGTCCATATACATAACCTGTTTCTTGATAGTCCTCTGATAGGCTCCCGAAGCGTTGATCTGCGGGAACAGGGAGGCGTAGGTGCCTTTCTTGGCATATTCCGTACGCTGGATCTCCTTGTCTGCCACCTTCACGGCGACATTCTCGCTCAAGGCGATCTGAAGGGCGTCGTTCAAGGTCAGGGTCACCAGCGAGGTGTCCTTGGGCGACTCCTTCGGGATGGTGTCATTCCGGTACTGGGCCTGCGCTGCCAGAGCAAGCGGCAGGGCCGCGGCGGTCAGAACTAGATACTTCAATCTGTTTTTCATACTATACTAACTATTTTTACAATTATCTGTTGATGAATATTCCTCAAAACCTTTCGGCGTGAGCAGCACCCTTGTCACGATGTCCTCGAAGGCCGCGGAGAGCGACTTGAACGAGACCTTCTTTCCCTCGATGCGGTGGCCGCCGTCAAGGTACTCGGCCATGCCCTCGTGCATGATGTAGATCAGCAGCTGCACCCCCTCAACGTCCATGTCGGAACGGATGAGTCCCTCCTTCCTTCCGGTGTCGAAACAATCCACAAAGAAGTTGTGAAGTGCCTTGGAGCGATCCTCGGCGCGCTTGATGAAGGTCTCAGGATAGTATTTCATGATGTCCTTGACCATCCTCTTGTCCTTGTCCATGGTCTTTTTCCTGCCTACGAGGGCGAACATGGCCTTAAGCACCTGAACGGCGTTCTTGCCTTCGACCATCCTCTCGAACTCATCCTTCTTCCTCTCGACATTGTAGGCCATCACGTCGGCGACAAGATCCTCCTTCTGGGCGTAGTACTGGTAGAAGGTCTTCTTCGAGATGCAAAGCTTGCGGCAGATGTCATCGATGGACACCTCGCGGACTCCATCCTTTGAGAAGAGTCCGTTCGCCGTCATCATTATCGTTTCCTTTGTCAATTCAGCCATAATCTCTATATAATTGCGTCAAGCCATTCTGCAAATGCTATGCAAAAACCGTCAATTTTTCAAGCAATATAATAAAAAAATCCGCCACCCAAAAAGCAGCGGATTAATCAAGTGATTTATTTTTAATAAAATAAAACGATATACTGAAAAACTTAAAAAAATTTCCAAGTTTCCTAGAGTACGCCAAAACGCTGAAGCGCGGTGACAACTCCATCCTCATCGACGGTGTCTGTGACATAGTCCGCGGCGGCCTTCACATCGTCGGTGGCATTGCCCATCGCGACACCGATCCCGGCATATTCAATGATCGGGATGTCGTTGCCGCCGTCGCCGAACGCCATGCACTCCTCGCGTGTCACGCCGATGCGCTCAAGGATGCGCGCCGCGCCGTAGGATTTTGACAGGCCTTCCGGCACAATGTCCAGAAAATAAGGGTGCCAGCGGGTGTAGGAGACATTCTTCAGCACCGGATAAAGCAGCCTTCGCGCCTGTTCGTCATCAAAGAATATGGTATATTCATAGACCGTGTGATTCTCCGCGACCTGCCGGAGGTCAAGGAAGCAAGGCGGGCGCAGGTTGATCATCTCAGCGATCTCCATCGCCTGCGGGCTTGCATGGTTGATCCCCGCCACGTTGTCGGCGAACACCCAGCAGGACACCTTCTCCCGCTCAGCGATTTCGGCCACCTGAAGGGAAGTCGCCTCAGGAAGCGGGTGACTGTCAATCACTTCCCCGTCAAGAGTCGTCTCCGCCCCGTTCATCGCCACATAGCCGTCGAACGGAAAGCCGTCCAGATTGTTCATCACCAGCCTTGCCCGTCCACTTGAAATGAAAAGCTTCACGCCCTTGGCCTGAAGCTCATGAAGTCTCTCCTTAAGATTCTCGGACATCCGGTGAGTCTTGAAACTCACGAGGGTGCCGTCAATGTCGAAAAATATCGCTTTTATCATCCTATTGCATCAAAATAATGCCATCTCATTATTCAACCATACAAAACTAACCATACCATCCACCCCCCAGTCACTGCGTGACAGCCCCCGGTGGGGGCACCGGGGACCGGATTCCCCAGACCCCTTGCGTCGCTTCGCACTGCGTGCGCATTATCTTTTCACCCCCCCAGTCACTGCGTGACAGCCCCCGGTGGGGGCACTGGGGACCGGATTCCCCAGACCCCTTGCGTCGCTTCGCTCCGAGTGTCTATCCGTTAAGACTCTTGGCGTAGTGCGTAGGCTCGGACTTTTGGGGCTTGGTGTCGGGGATGACAGCGGCGGCGGGAATCTTCTTCTTATAGGAATAGACCAGGAGTCCGATACCCAGAAGCACAAACGGAATGCTCAACAGCTGGCCCATGTCAAGCGCCATGGTGTTCTCGAAATCCACCTGCGGCTCCTTGATGAACTCGATGAGGAAACGCATCCCGAAGCAGACAATGAAGAATATTCCTATGAAGGAACCCCTGTACATCTTGTCCAGCCTCTTGACATAGAGCCACAACAGCCCGACACCGAGGACCAGATAGCTCAGCGCCTCGTAGATCTGCGTCGGATGCTTCGGCTCGGTTTCTCCCCTGCGCTCGAAGATGAATCCCCACGGAAGGTTCGTAACATCGCCGTAAATCTCGGAGTTGCAAAGGTTTCCGAGCCTGATGAATGTCGCGGCGAACGCCACGGCTATGGCCAGATGATCCAGAATCCACAGGAAATCGATGTGGTTCTTCTTCCCGTACCTGCCCGCGAACCACCACATGCACAGGAGCAGCATCAGCGCCCCCCCGTGGCTGGCGAGTCCTCCGTGCCAGACGGCGAAGATCTCAAGGAAACCTTTCCAGGAGCCGAAATAATAGTCCGGCTGGTAGAATATGCAGTGCCCGAGACGCGCCCCGACAAGAGTGCCAATCAGCAAGGTGTAGAGAAGCGGATCAAGAAGGGTCTCGTTGACCTTTTCCCTCTTGAAGAACCTCGCGAACATCCAGTAACCAAGAATGAAACCGGAGACAAACAGGAGACCATACCACCTTACGGCGAACGATCCAATCCTGAATATCTCCGGATTCATATTCCAATGTACGAACAGAAGATCCATAACCTAAAAATCACTTTTCGTACAAACTTACATAAAATCTGCGATTCTTACGCCCCTTCGCCCAAGAAATTTAGAGGAAGGGGCGTGACGGTCGCGCCGCCGGCTACTCGCGGATAGCCGCGATGCCAGGAAGATCCTTGCCCTCGATGGCCTCAAGCATTGCGCCGCCACCCGTGGAGACATAGCTTACCTTGTCGGCGAAGCCGAGCTTTGTCACGGCTGCCACTGAGTCGCCGCCACCGACGAGAGAGTAGGCTCCGTTCTGGGTGGCCTCAGCCACGAACTCGGCGATCTTCTCGGTTCCGTGAGCGAAGTTAGGAAGCTCAAACACTCCGACAGGACCGTTCCAAAGGATTGTCTTGGAAGCAAGGATGATCTTCTTCCAGTTCTCAAGGGAAGCCTCTGAAGCGTCCATTCCCTCCCAGTCATCAGGAATGTTGAATATGTCGAATGTCTTGCGAGGAGTGTCGTTGCTGAACTCCTGGCCTGAAACCGTAGCGACTGAAAGTGAAAGATTTACACCCTTCTCCTTAGCCTCTTTCATAATCTCAAGAGCGTCCGGCATAAGCTCGTCCTCGTGGAGGGACTTTCCGATGTGACCGCCCTGGGCCTTGATGAAGGTGTAGCCCATTCCGCCGCCGATGATCAGGTTGTCAACCTTGTCAAGCAGGTTCTTGATGACACCGAGCTTGCTGGAAACCTTTGATCCACCGATGATGGCGGTGAAAGGATGCTGGGCGTTCTGGAGAACGTTCTCGATGGCCTTTACCTCTTTCTCCATCAGGTAGCCGAACATCTTGTCGTTCGGGAAGTAGGCGGCGATGAGCGCTGTGGAGGCATGTGCCCTGTGAGCGGTACCGAAAGCGTCGTTGATGTAGCAGTCGGCGTAGGAAGCGAGCTTCTTCACGAACTCCTTCTGGCTTGCCTTCACGGCCTTCTTGGCGGCAGCTTTCTCCTCGTCTGATGCATCGGCGGCGAGTCCTCTCGGCTTGCCTTCCTCCTCAGCGTAGAAACGCAGGTTCTCAAGCATCAGAACCTCACCTGGCTTGAGCGCGGCGGCCTGTTCGTCAGCCTTCTGGCAGTCGTCGGCGAACTGAACCGGAACACCGAGGCATTCAGAAACGTGACCGAGAATATGCTTGAGGGAGAACTTAGGATCAACTCCCTTAGGACGTCCGAGGTGGGACATAAGAATGAGGGAACCACCCTCGGCGAGCACTTTCTTGAGTGTAGGGAGAGCCGCGCGGATGCGGGTGTCGTCTGTGATGTTGAAATTCTCATCGAGCGGAACGTTGAAATCCACTCTGACAATTGCCTTCTTACCTTTGAAGTCGTAGGTGTCAATGTGCTGTTGCATAACCTTATTATATTAAAATAATTTCGATTTATTCCGACCGCAAATATAGTAAAATTCAGCGGATTGGACATCAGTCCGTCACACTATAACGATTAAATCCTGATGCAAAAGGATAAAATAGACTTTCTTTTTCCTATCTTTGCACGCTATGACGATCGAGTTTAATCCACAGAATTGGAAGGACTACGAACTTCTCGACTCCGGAAGGGGCGCGAAGCTCGAAAGGTTCGGTGAATATGTTCTTGCCCGCCCGGAGCCTAAGGCTTTGTGGGACAAGAGCATGACCGACGAGGAGTGGAACAGGCTCGCCCACACCCGCTTCACGCTGGGGGCCGGATTCGGCAAGGCCGGGAAGGAGGACAGCGGAACGTGGGAAAGGCTTAGGAATATGCCGGATCAGTGGTGGATCCGCTACAACAGAGGTCCGAAGTTCAGCCTCAGGCTGGGGCTCACGTCCTTCAAGCACGTGGGAGTCTTCCCGGAGCAGGCCGCAAACTGGGACTACATATTCAAGCATACTTCGGACATCGCCGCTAAGACAGGCTCCAAGCCTAAGGTTCTGAATCTGTTCGCCTACACGGGAGCGGCATCGCTGGCTGCCAAGTGCGCCGGAGCAGATGTCACTCATCTGGATTCAGTGCGTCAGGTCGTCACCTGGGCTCACGGCAACCAGGACCGCAGTGGTCTTGACGGCATCCGTTGGGTGGTCGAGGACGCGATGAAGTTCGCGAACCGTGAGGCCAAACGCGGCAATCTATACCAAGGCGTCATCCTGGATCCTCCGGCCTACGGCCACGGCCCGGACGGGGAAAAATGGAAACTGGACGAATGTCTTTTCGATATGATGAAGACCGTCGGAAAGATTCTCGCGCCACAGAACAGTTTCCTGGTTCTGAACCTTTACTCGAACGGATTCTCGGCCATTCTCGGCGAGACGGTCGTGCGTCAGGCCTTCGGGCTTGCGCCGGACGCCGCTCTCGAATCCGGAGAGCTTGTACTCAGGGACAAGTTCGGGAAGAACCTGCCGCTCAGTATATTCGTAAGACTCAGGAGGTAGAGAGGTTATGAAGTCATTCGTCAGATTCTGCCTGGTTTCCGTTGTCCTTGTGGCTCTCGCTTTCTTCTGCGAGGGACTGAGGGTCAATTTCCTTGCCGGAACTGACACCGGGACGACCGTCCGGACTTCCACCGACAGCCTTACAGACCCGACCCAATCTGAACATTCATTCATAAAGTTCAACACAGTCTGCCTGACAAGCCCGACGGCCGAAGGACAGACAGTAACCCGCACAGTCACCGGTGCTTCCGGCAGTCCGTGCAGGGGTGCGCGCAGGACAGAGCTTGATTTCAGGATTCTTGAATCAAAGGCGTTCTGTCATCATAACGTGCAAAGACATTCCCTGCCGACACTGCGGAAGCTGCGTCTTTAGCGGTCGGTTTCCATTCCGGGTGACATGACTCACCCACCAATCAAAAAACAAGGGTGCCGCCCCCTCTATGGACGGCGAATAATGTATCATAATAACAAGGTGATGCAACCATATTTTTTACACGACAACTTTTTCCGGGAGTATTGTGTTCTCTCCGGAACAGCATCTAAATCTGAAAACAAATGGAAACCGTAAATATCAAGAAAACAAGATCCGCAAAGGACTTCATCATCACACTTTTGTTCCTTGCCGCAGGAGTCGGACTGCTCTTCTGCTCCGACTCTATGTTCATCCTCGGATGCACTCTCATAGCGTTCGCCGTGATCCTCTTCCTCGCCATGAAATCCTCATACGTGATCGAGGGCAAGGAAGGTTCGTTCAAGCGCAAGACCGCCAACTACCCGAAAACCAAGAAGGAAGAGCTTGTCTCCTTCCTTGAGGGCAAGTCTGACAAGGTTGTCCCAGAAGCTCCAGGCGGACTTCTGATGTACATCTACTACCGCAGAGACAAGTCCGCCGGCTTCGCCCAGATCAACGACTTTGACCAGTACGAGTACAAGCCGATCACCGAGATGCTTCCGCTGAACGCCGAGCAGGTGGAGGCTCTGGTCTAAAGACACTAGTCCCACCCGTGGCACCTAACCACTTGACAATAACTAACATAAGCATTCTCGTGGTGCCCAATATCTCACCACGAGAATGCTTATTTCGTTGATACTCAACTTATTACCTGCCACGCCATCCATTCCCCTTATCCCTGCATTCCACACCACTCCTATGCCCACACGCCAGACACCGCTCACAGCCCGGTCGCAGCACCTGCCGAAGCATCTGTGCAGCAACTGCCTAAGCACCTGAGCAGCACCTGCCGAAGCACCTGCGCAGCAACTGCCAAAGCACCTGAGCAGCAACTGCCGAAGCACCTGCGCAGCAACTGCCAAAGCATCTGCGCAGCATCTGTGCAGCAACTGCCGAAGCATCTGTACAGCACCTGTCGAAGCACCTGTCGAAGCATCTGTGCAAAACCTACCGCGGAATCCCACCGCACTGGCGATTGAACTTGACAAAAAACAAAATGAAAATGGAAAGTTTACTTCCCCGTAAATTGATCTCATTGACATGTGTCGCCCTTGTTGCGATGTCACATGCGGTTTCCGCCCAGAACACATCTGCCGTCAATGCCACCGCTTTTGATTTCCTGAACAGGAATATCTGTCCGGCCTCGTCAGGCAGAGCCGGCACCGATCTAGCCTTCTCCGATCCGAGCTCGCTCACAATCTTCTCGAATCCGGCGTCGCTCGCTTTCTCGGAGAAAGAACCCGATGCCGCTGTGGCATATTCACTATGGCAGCCAGACAGGCTCAAGACCAATGTCTATGACGCAGGGCTGACCTTTCGTCCGTATGATAAGTTGGGTGTGGCGGCAGCCGTGTCTTACGGCATCGGAGAAAGCTACGACAAGTACACCTCAACCGGAGTTCCGGACGGCACTTTCACCCCGAAAGAGATTGTCGCCGGGTTCTAATTGTCTTACAAGCCGTTGAGTTACATATCATTCGGTGTGAACATGAAATACGCTTCCACCGCGCTTACCCAGAAGGACTCCCACAAGGCATTCGCAGCCGACGCTTTCGCCCTTGCTGATGTGTCCGGAATCCGCATAGCGGCAGGCGTAAGAAACATCGGTGGCAAGATCAAGTCATCTGAAGGTTCCTCGTTCAGTCTGCCGGCATCGGTCTCAGCCGGCGTGGCGTACAGGTTCGTGAACACAGAACAGCATCATATCGAGGCTGGAGCTGACGCTGACATATTCATTGACGGAGGCGCGTCCGCATCGGTTGGTGTGGAATATTCCTATAGAAATGCCGCGTTCGCCAGACTGGGCTACAATTACGCTTCAGACAAGGCTCCAGTGCCCTCATTCGCATCCGTCGGCATCGGGTTCCGCATCCGTTCCGTCAGGATCGACGCATCCTACATCCTTCCGGAAAAAGATTCTCCTCAGAAAAACACATTTTCTGCAGGAGTCGGAATCTGGTTTTAGAAACGAATCTGTCTGTCAATAGAATAATCACAAAAACTCCGGTTTCGGGACAGCCGGGAAATATGTTCGACAAAAACACAGCCAGCGATAAGAGCGTAAGATTCCGAAGCCGGGGCTTTAAAACTGAATATTATAGTTACCTGTCTTCTATGGCTTTCATCGCCATAGTGAAGGAATTGTTCTCTACCAGCATCTTGAGGAACTCCTTCGTGGCGTTTTTGCAATAGGTGCCTTTGAGAAGATGGAATGATCCCTGCATTTCAGAGTGCGGGTGATCAAGACTCAGGGCGACGAAATCCTTGTTGCCGCGGACAGTGGCCTCGGAAAGGAGCGTCACGAGGCCGGTGCTGGAGACCATTTCCAGAAGCATACTGAGATCGTTGATTTCCAGACGGACATCAAACTTGAAGTTCTGGCCGTAGAGCAGGCTGTCAAAAGCGTTCCTTGCCTGCAATCCTCTGGCCGGCAGCGCTAGCGGAAGCTTTTCCAATTCCGTCAGACGAATGCTCTCCATCCGGGCTACGGGATTGTCTTTGCCGGCGATCACGCAAAGCTTGCTGTTGAACAGGATGTGCGAGTCGATGTCCTCGTAGCTTTCCAACGGCTTGTAGGACAGAGCCACATCAAGTTGCCCGTGCTCAAGCATTTCCATAAGGTTCTCCATCGAACGGCAGTAAACCTTCAGCTTGATCCCCGGGTACTTCTTCATAAAGTCCCGGACCGTGTCCGCCAGCAGCGGGCAGAACGTGTAGGTCGCTCCCACATTCAACGTGCCGATATTCAGCTCCCTCACGTCTTTCATCCTCTCGGCGCTTGCATCCACATCTTTGAGAACCTGCTTGGCGTACGGAAGGTATTGCTCCCCGTAGTCACTCAAGGCGACGTGCCTTGAGTCCCGGACAAGAAGTTCCACCCCAAGTTCATCCTCAAGCTGCTTTATCTGCTGGGACAAAGTGCTTTGGGAGATGAACAAAGCCTTTGAGGCCTCGGAGAAGCTGCACAATTGCGCGACTTTGACGAAATAACGTAGTTGTCTGAATTCCATTACTTTGTGACCTTAAACGAAAAATTTTGAAAAAGCAGGATCGGGAGCAAGGCTCCGACCACCATCGCGATGATGGTCACCATACAAGTCATCCAGTTGAACCTCAACAGGTACAGGTAGTGCATGAATGTCGGCTCCGAATAAGATCCCAGGCAATGCAGCAAGGATTGTATCGTCCGGTAGGCGTACATTCCCGGAACCATCGGCAGCAGAGCCGGGAAAGATATGCATTCGGCCGGTGTCTTTATCATCTTGGCCGCCGGCAAAGCCAGAAAGCCGATGACAAGGGCGCCAAGCATACTGCCTGAAGCCAACTGGAAGCCGCATATATTCATCAACACATATCTGGTCATATGTCCTGCCGCGGCGATCAAGGCGCACAGAGGGAACACCCTCGGTGACGGATTGCTGATGCTTGAGAACCCTATCGCCGCTATCGCGGCAAAGATACCGTCTTTTATGATAAGAAAAAAAAGTTCCATTACAGAAATTGAATATTCAAAAGCCCGAAAGCGATGCAAAGTCCCAGAGACAGGCAGACCGTGATGATCACGGCGTGCAGGAATCGGCTGATGCAGCAGATGTAATGGCCATAGATAAGGTCACATACGGCGTTGCAGAACGGGATTCCCGGGACAAAATAAAGGACACTTGTGGCAAGGGCTATCTCCGGGGTCTTTCCCCAGCCGAAGACAAAGCCTGAGCAGGCTATCACAGCCGAGAGACAGGCGGCAAGGACGATGACTATCCTGAAATCAACGCCTTTGGCAGGAAGTTTCTGTTTGAGGAAGAATCCGTCGATAGTGGCGATGAACACAATCAGCATAGAGATCAAGTCCCCTCCGAACAATTCGCAGAATGATGCGTTGGCAAGTCCCACAAGCACAAGCACAAGCCAAGGATTGAGGCGTTTCTTTTCAAGAATATCACGGAACCTGGCCGTGGCCTTACAGACATCCAAATCCTCTTCGACCACCTTCCAGCTGAGACTGCTCAGGTCAGAGACTGTGTTGAAGTTGATCCTGTCGGCCGGAATCTTTCCGGTCACGGTGTAGGATTTCTCCTCGTTCTCGTCCCAAAGGTTCAGGACAATGCAGGTCGGAAGAACAGAGAAGTCAGCCTTGGTGTGCCACTGCTCGGCAATCCGGCCAAGATTCTTCTCGATGCGGATTGTCGTCGCCCCGCTGGCGTAAAGTTCGGTGGTGTAGTCTCTCAGGAATATGCTCTTGCGCTTCAGTTCGTTATGCAGCGTGAGTTCCTGAGTTTCCATATTCATTCTCCTTCTTTACAACATCGTGGATGGACACAACGTTATCAGCCTTCGCGTCTGAATCTTCATCTTCAAAGGATCCGTAGAAAGGGACTCCGTCAGCATCCACACCATCCCTGCCTCCGTTCCAGGACACAGGCCTTACAAGGGTGTCGGAATAGGTAATGATGCTGTGCTTTGCATTGAAGGCCTTAAGCCTTTCGTGCAGGAAGGAAACGATCAGGATAACCGCGCTTGCGACCGCGCAAATGATGATCAGTGATCCGGAATTGGCGCTCATAGCAGCCGTGGAAATTTCAAGTGGTGTCATAATCTTACGCTCTTTTTTTTGACGGCGCAAAATTATAACACCACTTGCGGATTGGGATGGATTATCATCCCTTTGTTTCGATAACTGCTATCGGGATTCCCGAAACATCTTATGACTGGGCGGAAAGGAAGGCGGCGAGGGTCTTTTCGATCTCGTCGGCGAAGTCCTTGTCGCCGGCCTTGCGGATGACATCGTTTGTCATGTAGTAGATAAGGTTGCAGTTATATTCAAAGTCACTCTTGCACATCGGGTAGAAGTCGAGATAGAACCTGATGGACTCGGTGAGCTCATTGGTCAGTTCCGTGGCGAGAGCCTTGGCTTTCTCAGGCTTGCCAAGAGCGTAGTAGTCCTTGACCATCTCGATCGGGAAGAGGGCGTTGGAACCCCAGCCGAGGATAGAGTTGTCATAAGGATATTCCTTCGGCTTGAGAACCTGCTGGCACTTGTCAAGCATCTGCTCGGCGCGGTCGTTCTCCCCGGCGGCGATGAAGGCGTTGGCGGCGGACACGAACATATTCCTCAAAGACATGACGCCAAGGAAGGTGTAGGTGTTCTGGTAATCAACACAATAGTCCTCACGGGAAACGGCGTCGAAGCAGAACTTGTCCGTGATCTTGTCGTACAGGTCATCGGTGTCCACAAGGCCGACCTCAAGGGATTGAGGCTTGTTCTTGATCGGGATGAACTTGTAGGAGAAGCCCTCGTACATCAGGTAGTCGCGCAGACCGATGTTCAGGTCTCCGCCCTGATTGAGCATATTCAAAGGCCTGTCCCACTGGTAGGTGGAGAGGAAGTCAAGCAGGAAGAGCTCAGGCTTGCTGAGGAAATTCTTGCTCTTAGGGATCTCAATCACGATAGAGTCCGGAATCTGCTCGGCGAACTTCTCGCTCACGATTCCGCTCTTGAGGCAGTTCTCCTTGTTGACCGGAATTATCATCTTGCGGGAAATCCAGTAATCCGTCTTGCGCCCGTCCTGATAGACCAGTTTGGCGTCAGGATGCTTGAACACTGTGACGCAGTCCGAAAGCAGCAGAGCCTGGCCACGCTTGTCCTCGATAGGAATCCATTCATTGGTTCCGTAGAGGTACTGCTCCTGTCCGATCGAGAGGTTCAGAGGAGCGGAGTTGTTGATCGCGTACCTCATCTGGTCGATGTACCAGTCGGTTCCAAGGAGGGATGTATTGCATATTCTCACGTCATTCCTGAAGCCCTCGACCTCCTGGGCGTACCACAGAGGGAAGGTGTCGTTGTCACCGTGGGTTATCAGTAAACCGTTCTTTTCCACTGAATTAAGATAATTCTTGGCGACCTCGACGGCGGTGTAGCGGTTGCTTCTGTCGTGGTCGTCCCAGTTCTCCTCCGCCATAAGCGCCGGCACGAAAAGGCAAGCCACGGAAGCCACGGCCGCCACAGCGACAGTATGCTTTTCCTTCAACGCGGAAGTGATCCATGAATATAAGGCAGCGACGGAGAATCCGATCCAGATGGCAAAGGCGTAGAACGAGCCAGCGTAGGCATAGTCCCTCTCGCGCACCTGGTACGGAACCTGGTTCAGATAGAGCACGATGGCGATTCCTGTCATAAAGAAGAGCAGGAATGTCAGCCAGCAGCCTCGGCGGTCCTTGTCGAACTGGAAGCACAGACCGATGAGTCCAAGGAGAAGAGGCAGAAAGAAGTAGTGGTTCTTGCCCGGGTTGTCCTGAAGCCATTGCGGAGCGTTGCTCTGGTCGCCAAGATGAATCTTGTCGATGAACGGGATTCCGCTCTCCCAGTTGCCCGTGAACAGGTCGGCGGAAGGCGTGTGGATCTCGTTCTGCCGTCCCACGAAGTTCCACATGAAGTACCTCCAGTACATCCAACCAAGCTGGAAGTCAAAGAAATAGGAGAGGTTCGCACCCTGTGTCGGCTTCTTGTACTGAGCGCCCGGCACCGGCGTGCCCTTTCCGTTGGTGTAGGATTCGTAGAACTTTATGTGCCTCTCATCGTTGCTGTACATTCTCGGAAACAGCATCTTTCCGGCACGGTCATATTTCACGTCCACAGGGCTCGGGGCCTTCTTGTACTTGCCGTCCAGAGGAGCCCAATAGGATTTCTGCTCAAGCTCGTACGGAGCGCCGTAGTACTGGCCGTAGAGCAACGGAGTCGAGCCGTACTGCTCACGGGAGAGATAGCGCACGAGGGTGAACGCGTTGTCAGGCTGGTACTCGTTGGTCGGAGTCTTGGCGCATGAGCGGATGATTACGATGCTGAACACCGAGAATCCGATCACGATCGTGGTGAAGCACAGCAGAGCCGTGTTCCAGAACACCCTCTCTGTCTTGAGGGTCTTGAAAAGGCCCCAGAAGCAAGCAGTGAGAAGAGCCACGATGAAGAAGGCCGCTCCAGTGTTGTACGGAAGCCCGAGAGTGTTAACGAAGAACAGGTCAAAGTACGCGGCTATCTTAGGGATGTAAGGCACCATGAAGAAGAGGATGAACGCCAGGATCACCACCGAGACGGCAAGAATCTTGACATATTCCCAGAATGAATATGGCTTGTCCTCCCTCATCTTGAAGTAGTACATATAGACCAGCATCGGAATCGCCAGCAGGTTCAGCAGGTGGACTCCGATGGAGAGTCCCATCAGGAACGAGATCAGCACGATCCAGCGGTTCGCGTACCTGCGGTCGGTCTCCTCGTACCACTTTGTCATAGCCCACACGACCATCGCCGTGAACAGGGACGACATCGCATAGACCTCGCCCTCGACGGCCGAGAACCAGAACGTGTCCGAGAAGCAATAAGCCAGAGCGCCGACGGCTCCGCTGCCGTAGATGGCTATGGCCTGGCCAAGTGAATACTCCCCGGTTCCGCCCTCGCCGTCACGTTTCGGCACAATCACTCTCTTGACGAGGAAAACGATTGTCAGATAGAGGAAGAATATGGTGAGAGCCGAGCAGACCGCGCTCATCGAGTTCACCATCACAGCGGCCTTGTCCGGACCCGTGAACATGGTGAAGAACCTTGCTATGAGCTGGAAGACAGGGTTTCCCGGCGGGTGTCCGACCTCAAGTTTGTACGATGAAGCGATGAACTCTCCGCAGTCCCAGAAAGAGGCTGTCGGCTCGATTGTGGAGAGATAGGTGAACGCGGAGATGGCCAGAACAGCCAGCGCCGTCACCTTGTTCCACAGTTTGAATTTCTTAATGTCCATAAACTAACGATGTTCCTAAATCGGCCGAATCAAGCCGTTAAACAGACAAAGATACAAAAGGATTCGCTATCTTTGCAAAAATATAACAATGAATATTATGAAACCCGATAACGATTGGAAGCAGCGACTCGGCGTCGTCTATTCGACCGACCCGAACTTCAACTACGCCACGGAGGAGACCGCCGAGGCTGAGACCCTTGAGCCGTCCAGGCAGAGACTGACCGTCACCATCGACAGAAGGAACAGAGGCGGAAAGCAGGTCACGCTGGTGAGCGGATTTGTGGGCACGCAGGAGGATCTGGCGGCTCTTGGCAAGACACTGAAAGTGAAATGCGGGGTCGGAGGCTCGGCCAAGGACGGGGAGATCACCATCCAGGGAGACCTGCGGGACAAAGTCACGGAGCTTCTCAGGAATATGGGCTACAACGCTAAAAGGGGCAACTGACACTCATGATCGACGATCCGGTTTTCTGTGGCCTCGCGGTCATATTCACATTCATTTTTCTGCTGAGCGTCGGGAGCTTCTTCAAGATCATCCCATCGCTGGGAGACTGCGTCATGCGCTGGAAAGGCAACCTTGACCTTGAAGACAGCCTTCAGCTGAGCGGCAGCCGCAACTGGATGGTCATGGTCCTGTTCGTGCCGCTATGCATGGTCGTCTATTCTCATGGCCTCTATCAACCGGACTACATGGAATCCCTTCCCCCCGCTCTGGGACTGGCGGCCACCTGCGGGACGATGCTGGCATACCTCGTGCTGAGATCTTTCCTGAACTGGCAGTTGGAAATGGGAGCCTACCGGACGAAGACTTTCACGGCGGCCAACCATGCCTTTTTCAACTACATCATAATTCTTTTCCTGATCGTGTTCCCTGTCGGGGCCATACTGAATATTTCAGTTGGTAATAAGGAACTTACGCGTGTGGTGCTTCTGCATGTAATAGCCTTCACCTACTTGTTCCACATCTTCAGGCGAGGACAGATTTTCGCCTCGGCTTGCAATCCTTTCACAACATTTTTGTATCTTTGCGGCCTTGAATTACTTCCGACCACCGTTCTAGTGCTTTCAGCCAAGCTGCTATAGTGTCACCGGAGGCCGAACTAGAAAACAAGAATATGGCAATAAAGAAGATTTTGATCTCACAGCGCGCTCCGATGAACGACGCACCCTACGTCGCACTGAAAGAGAAATTCGGCGTTGACATCACATTCAAGCAGTTCTTTCTCATCGAGCCCCTCTCTTCCAGAGAGTTCAGGGCGCAGAGGATAAACATTCTGGATTACACCGCAATCATTTTCTCGTCCCGCCATACTATTGACGCGTTCTATGGCCTGTGCGATGAACTGAGGGTCAAGGTTCCGGAGACAATGAAGTATTTCTGCACGACCGAGGCCGTGGCGATGTACCTTCAGAAGCACATCGTTTACCGCAAGCGCAAGATATTTTTCGGCAACGGGACTCCCGAGTCCATCATAGAACAGATCGGAACCAAGCACAAGGGTGAGAAGTTCCTTGTGACCCAGTCCGACTCAAGCAACAGTTCTCCGCTGACGAATCTGATGGAAGCGCAGAAACTTGATTACAAGACAGCCGTGTTCGTCAAGTCTGTGCCTCAGGACCTTAAGGAGATGAACCTGCAGGACTACGACATGATCGTATTCTACAATCCGTACGACATCAAGTCCCTCTACGAGAACTTCCCTGAGTTCCAGCAGGGAGACATCAAGTTCGTGGCCTACGGGAAATCCATCGTGAAGGCGATGGAGGAAGCCGGCCTCAAGATCGAGATCCAGGCTCCGACTCCGGAGGCTCCGTCCGTGGCCCGCGCGATCGAGCTTTACCTCAACGCCCAGAAATAGTTACAGAAATGTTCACTCTACCGAAATCCGAGCGGCTTCACGGGAAGTCGAAGATTTCGGCTCTGATGTCAAGGGGCCGCTGGGGCTTCACGTCCGGCGGTCTCAAATATTGTTTTCTGAAAGACACAGCCTCTTCAAGCGACGAAGAGGCGAATAATATCATAGTGTCCGTTCCCAAACGCCTCTTCAAAAGGGCGGTGAAGCGCAATCTGCTAAAACGCAGACTACGTGAGGCCTACAGGACCCAGAAGGACATCCTGCCTCCTAAAGGATATTCAATACTGTTCCTTTATAATACAAAGGATGTATTGGAATATTCAGCTTTGCGGGAGCAGGTCGGCGCGGTCCTTCAAAAACTCGCGGGATATGAAGCCTAGCGGGAATATTCCTGCCTGGAGGCAGCGGGTAAGGAAGGTGTGCATCGCACCATTCCTCGCCCTGATCTGGTTCTACCGCACCTGCATAGGGCCGTATATTCCCAAGACGTGCCGTTTCGAGCCATCGTGTTCGACCTACGCCATCGAGGCGTTCAAGAAATGGGGACCGGTCAAGGGATTGTTCCTGACCGTCTGGAGAATCCTCCGCTGCAACCCTTGGGGCGGCAGCGGGTACGATCCAGTGCCTTAAATCTTGTGATTCTTCTTCCGGGAGCGGAGGTGCGAGACGCTCTCCACAAGGAGCTGGTCCCTGAGAATGAGCCTCGCGGCGATGAAATTCAGGATGGCCGCCACAAGCGGGAACACCGCGGTGAACTTGAATATCCACTCCTTGTCAGCTGTGAAGTAATCCACTCCGATCCAAGCCTGAAGCGCTATCATCAGGATGGCGGAAAGCACGGCTGTGCGCATCTGGAAGACACGCGCGTTGAAAGTGAACACCGCCAACAGCTGAAGGATGGTGATCAGAATCAAAAGGATAAGGTAAGGGGTGTACTTAATGTAGGTCAAATCGACGGAATGAACTCCGCCGGGACCTAAGGTAAACGCCTTGACGCTGAAGAAAAGCGCCGCTATCAAACCTGTGGCGATGCACAGGTATAAAGTTTGAAGTCTCTGCCACATATTTCACAAAAATAGTTAATTCCGTTGAATATTCTTATATTTGGCGGTTAAACATTAAAATTCATATTATGAGAATAGCAGAATCTGAATTAATCATCAACGATGACGGCTCGGCGTTCCACATCCATCTGAAACCGGAAGAGCTGGCTGACATCGTCATCCTCGTCGGCGACCCTGGAAGAGTGGATATGGTCGCCGGATTCCTCACCGACATCGAGTTCCGCCACCAGTCAAGGGAGTTCGTCTCCACGACCGGCAAGTATAACGGCAAGAGAGTCACCGTGTTGTCAACCGGAATCGGAACCGACAACATCGACATCGTGATGACTGAGCTGGACGCCCTCGCGAATGTGGACTTCACCACCCGCGAGCCGAAGAAGGAGCACAGGACCCTCACTATCCTCAGGATCGGAACCTGCGGGGCTGTCCAGGCCGACATTCCGCTCGGATCAGCGATTTTCTCCCACTATTCCGTGGGCTGCGACGGTCTGATGAACTGGTACGAAGGCCGTGACGAACTCTCCAACCTTGAGATGGAGAAGGCTTTCAAGGAGCACACGCATTGGGACAAGAACCTTCCTTCGCCATATTTCGTGAAGGCCAGCGAGAAGCTGATCAAGAAGTTCGAGGACTGCTCGGTAAAAGGCATGACAATCTCTGCCTCAGGATTTTACGGACCTCAGGGCAGAGTCGTGAGACAGGGCCTGGCGATGCCGGATATGCTTGAGGACTTCGAGTCCTTCCGCTTCGGGGAATATCGGATCACCAATTTCGAGATGGAAAGCTCGGCGGTCGCAGGAATGGCCAAACGTCTCGGACACGAGGCCGGCACGATCTGCTGCGCCATCGCCAACCGCTACCTCAAGAGCAGCAACCCGGACTACAAACCACAGGTGCGCGCCCTCGTGGAACTCGCCCTGAACAAACTCTGCGAATAGAAGAAACGGGAATATCACTCCATACGGCGTCCTGAACTGTTGTTGAAACGGCTCAGGACGTTTTCTGAATATGTCTTGGTGATCGGGATAGGTGCGATTGAGTCGTTGTCAAGATCCAGTTCGTAGCCGTCCTTCTCCTTGCGCAGGACCTTGACCTTGTCCATATTCACAATATATTTTCTGTGGCAACGCACAAGGCTGCTTCCACGGAAACTCTCCTCCACGGTCTTGAGACGGCAGCGGAGCATATAGCGCTTCAGGTCGCCCTTGCTGTCGGTGTACCAGACCACGATGTAGTTGTCGTCAGACTCGATGTAGTAGAGATTCGAGGCGCTGACGCACAGTTTCAGGTCACCGCTATTGTCGAAAAGCGTGATCTTCTCCAACTGTGAGACCGGCACAGCCTCGTCAGAGACCACATTGCCGTAGTTCATCAGACGGATGATCTGGTTCTTGTCCTGAATGGCGTAGTACATCCCGGCAAGGATGTAAGGAATTATCAGAGAAGTGTTTCCGTACAACAACGCCTTTCCCAGCGTCGCCGGGAACTGATCCCACCCGATGCCTGTGATCGGCACGGTGATGAATGAATATGCCAGACAGATCACGATGACCTCGCAGACGCACCACGTTATGTAGCCCAGAAAATTCATCTTCAGCTTGTTTCTAGTCTTGTACATTATGTATTTGCTGAGGATCACGATCATAAGCGAGCCGAGCGCGAAAAGCACCGTGAAAACGAAGAATCTGGAGTTCCCGAGCGCCATCCAACTGTTGTGCGAGAACGGCAGGCTGACCAGAAGGAACACGATGGAGAACAACGCCGTGAATGTCACGGTGTAGATAAGTTGGTTCTTGCCACGAAGATAGCCGGGCAGAGGCTTGTTGAAAAAACTCATCCTTTCCTCTTTTATATGGCAAATATAACACTTTTTAGGTTTATCAAAAACCGGAGATTCACCACAAATCCGGACAAATCGCCACTAAAAACATCGAGATGGCTACACCACGGGCACATTCACCACTTAATTTTTGAGCGATTTTGGCATATTCATATTTTTGTCGGCGAGAATACATTAATATTAGTGAATATATGAAAATCATCGGTACAGGAAGCGCGCTTCCAAAAAAGGTCGTGACCAATGATATGCTTGCGGGATTTCTGGACACCAGCGACGAGTGGATCTACCCTCGCACCGGAATCAAGACAAGACACGTGATCACAGACGAGAATCTGGAGGATCTCGGAACCGAAGCCGTACGAAAGGCTCTTGAGATGTCCGGACTGAAAGCCGAAGACATCGACCTCTTCATAGTCTCCAATGTCGTTTCCGAATATATCACCCCGGGAATGAGCTGCATCATCGGTGAAAAACTCGGACTCAAATGCCCGATGTTCGACATCAACTGCGCTTGTCCGGGATTCGTCTATGCCTTGGATATGGCGGAGACATACTACAAGGCCGGAAAGATCAGGAACGCCATCGTGGCGTGCGTCGAGGAGCCGACCAGAATGGCCAGTTGGAAAGACAGAGGAACATGTGTCCTGTTCGGAGACGGGGCCGGAGCAGTAGTGCTGACCGAAGGGGACAACATCAAAGGCACAAAACTGCATGCAGAGCCATCCAAGGATGAGATCTGGCAGTTCAGGACACTTGTTGACACGCCTTACATCACAAAAAAGGAAGAGGACGTCCCGATGCAGATGAAAGGCCGGGAGGTGTTCAAGTTCGCGGTCAAGGCGTGCACGGAAGGTGTGCAAAGTCTTCTGGACGAAGTGGGAATCGACAAGAGCGAGGTGGCATACTTCATGATTCATCAGGCCAACCAGAGAATAATCGACTCGATCATCAACTATATGGGTCAGCCTGCGGAGAAGTTCCCCGTCAACATCACCGATCACGGAAATTCCTCGTCAGCCTCCTGCCCTATCCTTTTGGACGAATGTAACCGGAAGGGGATGTTCAAAAAGGGGGATATTTTAGTCTTTAGCGCATTTGGAGCCGGACTTCTCTCAGGAGCAGCCATAGTTGAGTGGTAATCCGAACATTAATTATTATATTTGCAACTATATGATAAAAAGTATTATATGTGACTTGCTCGGAATCGAGCGTCCTCTGTTCCAGGGAGGTATGGCCTGGATCGCTGATGCGAAACTGGCAGCCGCCGTCTCAAACGCCGGTGGACTTGGACTGATCTCTTCAATCAACTTCGGCACGGAAGCCGTCAGGGAAGAGATCCGCAAATGCAAGACTTTGACAGATAAGCCATTCGGTGTCAACATCATGCTCCAGGCTCCTAACGCCGGAGAAGTGGCGGACATGATCATCGAGGAAGGCGTGAAGATCGTGACGACCGGAGCCGGCTCCCCTGCCGCCTATATGGAGAAATGGAAGGCCGCCGGAATCAAGGTCATCCCTGTTGTGGCGTCCGTTGCCTACGCACTCAAGATGCAGGAACTCGGAGCGACAGCCGTTGTGGCCGAAGGCGCGGAATCCGGAGGACATATCGGGGATATCCATACAATGGCGCTTGTACCGCAAGTGGTTGATGCCTTGGATATTCCAGTCCTTGCCGCGGGTGGAATATTCGATGGCAGAGGGGTTGCGGCCGCTTTTATGCTCGGAGCCAAGGGCGTTCAGGTCGGGACGAGGTTCCTCATCGCCGACGAGTGCCATATTCACGAGAATTACAAGGCCAGACTGATCGCCGCGTCCGATGTCAGCACAATGGTGACCGGCAAGTCACTCGGAGACGCTGTCCGTGGCCTCAAGACCCCGTTCGCGAAGAAATTTTTCAAGATGGAATATGACCCTGCGGTGCCTAAGGAAGAGGTTCTGAAGTTCGGCACCGGATCTATGCGCAAGGCAGTCTTTGACGGAGACCTTGCTGGAGGAAGCTTCCTCGCCGGTGAGGTTGCCGGAATGATCAAGAAGAAAGAGACCGCCAGGGAGATCGTCGAAGACCTGATGGACGGAGCGGAGAAACTGCTCGCCGGGGCCCCTGGATTTCTGGCTTAAATCAATGATTATAAAGGATAAAACATGAATAAAAGAGTAGTTATAACTGGAATGGGAGTCATCTCCCCTGTAGGAAATGATGTGAACACATTCTGGAGCAATCTGTGCGACGGAGTGTGCGGAATCGAGGCCATCAAGGCTTTCCCGACCGACAATCTGCCGGTTGGAATCGCCGGAATCATCAAGGGCTTCAAGGCTGAGGAATACGGCATGGACAAACCTTTCATCAGAAAGCAGGATCTGTTCACCCAGTACGGAGTAGCCGCGGCTTACCAGGCCATTAAGCAGTCCGGCCTCGCCTCACAGGGTGAAGGCCAGAACATCGACCCGTTCAGACTCGGCGTTTATTTCGGTTCCGGAATCGGCGGATTCGCCACCCAGTACAGGGAGATCGCCAAGATGATCGAGGATCCTTCCGGCCAGTGGATCTCACCGTTGTTCATCCCTACGATGATCTCCAACATCGCCGCCGGCCACATCGCGATCATGCACCACGCCGAAGGCCCTTGCCTTGACATCGTGACGGCCTGCGCCACATCCACAAACGCCATGGGAGAGGCTTTCCGCGCCATCAGGAATGGTTATGCCGATGCCATCATCACAGGAGGATGCGAGAACGCCACAATCCCGATCGGAATCGTAGGATTCGCCAACGCAAAGGCCCTCTCAAGAGCCACTGATCCAAAATACGCATCCCTTCCGTTCAACGCCAACCGCGCCGGATTCGTGATGGCCGACGGATCAGCCGCCCTTGTGCTTGAGGAATATGAGCACGCCAAGGCCCGTGGAGCACAGATTCTCGGTGAGATGGTCGGTTACGGCAACACCTGCGATGCCTACCACTCGACCGCACCGAGACCGGACGGAACAACCCAGGCGAAGTGCATCGAACTCGCCCTTGAGGAAGCAGGATTCGACAAGGAGAAGGACAACCTCTACATCAACGCTCACGGAACTGGCACAAAGTTAAACGATGTCGCCGAGACACTCGCTTACAAGAACGCACTCGGAGACTTTGCCTACAAGGCTCACATCAGTTCCATCAAGTCCATGACCGGACACATGTTCGGAGCGGCGGGAGCGGCCGAGGCAATCGCCACGGTGCTCGCCCTTCGTGACGGAATCTGCCCTCCAACAATCAATCTGGACACTCCGGATCCGGAATGCGATCTTGACTATACTCCTAACAAGGCTGTCAAGACAGACCTGACGCTCGGAATCTCCGACTCGTTCGGATTCGGTGGACACGACGCCTGCGTCGCCTTCAGAAAATACGAAGGATAAGTCCATTAAAAGTCCAAGTGTTATGAATATCGAAGAAATCAAACAATTCATGCCGCACCGTGAGCCTATGCTTCTTATAGAAGAGGCTCACATTGACGAGAACGGTGTCGCGCACTCCCAATACAGAATCAAGGAAGACGAGTTCTTCACAAGAGGGCATTTCCCTGGCAATCCGATAGTTCCGGGTGTGATCCAATGCGAGATCATGGCCCAGAGCTGCGCCATTCTCGTCAAGGATGAGATTCCGGGACACATCACTCTCTATGCAGGACTGGACAAGGTCCGCTTCAAGAATCCCGTAAAGCCTGGAGACCTTTGTGAGGTGACGGCCACGCTGGACGAGAGAAGAGGCAACCTGTTCTTCTGCTCCGCCAAACTGGAAGTCGGCGGCAAACTTTGCTGCAGAGGCACATTGAGTTTCGCCCTTGTACCTATAGAATAGATGGAGTACAGACGTTTGGGAGAGGACGAGTTCCGGGATCTGGAGTCACGGATTCTTTACGAGGACAATCATATTCTTGTCTTCAACAAAAGACCTGGAGAGATCGTCCAGGCAGACAAGACCGGGGACGAGTGTCTGGCCGAGACGCTGAAAGCGTTCATCGCCCAAAGAGATGACAAGCCGGGCAAGGTGTATGTGGGAATTCCGCATCGCCTTGACCGGCCTGTCAGTGGTATAACAATCCTCGCCAAGACCTCGAAAGCCCTCTCCAGACTCTCCGAGATGTTCCGGTCCGGGAATATTCACAAGACGTACTGGGCATTGTGCTGCGCCGCGCCTGAGAAAGAATCGGCGGAACTGGACGACTGGCTGGTCCGCAACGAAAAGATGAACAAAAGTTTCATTGCAAGGGGTGGCGAGAAGACTCCCGGAGCCAAACTCGCCAAACTGATCTACACACATCTGAAAGACACGGAAAGATACTCCTTGATTGAGGTTCAATTGCTTACAGGAAGGCATCACCAGATCCGCTGTCAGTTGGCGGGCATCGGATGTGTCATCAAAGGAGACCTGAAATACGGTGCTCCGCGATCCAATCCTGACGGAGGGATATGCCTGCACTCCCACGAGATCAAATTCGTTCACCCTGTCAAGAAAGAGGAGATGGATATCATAGCACCCCCACCGGTTTCCTGGAAACTCGGATAAAGAATATAGAGAAGGCGGAGAAACGAGTTTTCCCGCCTTCTCTTTTACTTTTCCAGTTCGGACGTGTAGGCGTTAAGCCATTCAGTAGGAGTCTTTCCGGTGTTCACCTTGAACGACATGTTGAAGGACACCGCTGTATGGAATCCTGACATCTCCGAGACCTCGCAGATTTTCAGTCTGGGATCCTGTTTGAACAGTTCGATCGCCCTCTGCACCCTGTAATAGTTCACAAACTGCCTGAAATTGCGACCGGAAAGGACATTTATCGTCTTCGACAGGTACAGCTTGTTCGTGAACATCAGATCAGCAAGGCTTGCCATGTCAAAGGTCTGGTCAAGATAAGGCCTTTTCTCCTCCATGTACATCACAACCCGTCTGTAAAGGTTGTTCATCTTCTTGTCCTCATCAGCCTTCTCAATGTATGACGTTCTCAGATTACCCTTTATGATGTCCTTGATCCTTTTCTCCGTGGCACGGTTAATGACGTAGGTCCTGCCTGTCATGGCTCGCAGATAGAGTATGGCGTAAAGCGCAAGATACATGACCGCAGACACGGCTGTGAGAAAACCTTTCAGATGTCCGGCGGATGTGCCGGCGCATAGGAAAATCATTCCGGCGACCATAAACGCTATGGAGTAGAGGAACCGTGAATGTTCCTCCACATTGTGCCATACCGCCGTGTTTCTGAACATGGCTCTTATCCCTGAGAAACGGCGATAGGCTATGTAAAGAAAATACGACAGCACGAACAGAAGCATCGGAGCGAACGAATACACAATGCGCTGGCACTTGAAATCAAATGTGCCGGAAGACTTGCACCTGAAATACAACAGCATGACGAAACCGAAAATCAGCAGGCATAGCGCCGCCTTGAACGATGTGTCCGGCTTCTCGAACGAACACGGATAGATCACAAGCATTGCCGTGATGAATGAAAGATCAACCTCCAGTTCAGGAGTGCCAAGCCGGCCGGGAAGAAGAATCTCAGCCAGAATCAGGACAAGTCCTCCGATGGAGGACATAAGGCGGATGGCATACCTTGCGGAACGGTCGCCCCTGTTGATTCTTAGGTCATAGACCAAGAATATGGACAACTCCAGAAGAGTCAGAAATGTGATGAAAATCGTCATTGGGTCAATAGTTAGTTCCGGCAAGATAACAAGAAAAAGCCCCCGGGCGGTGGTTTGCCAGGGGGTATGAAGTAAAAATCGTGTTTTCTTTATGAAAAACTAACTTTTCTTTGCACCTTTTATGGAGTCGAAGCCTTGTCCATAGACTCCGCTGACAGAGGAGATGGAGAGGAAGGCGTCAGGATCCACACGCTTGATCGATCTCAAAAGAAGATTCAGATCCGTCTTTCTGGTGATGACCATAAGGACTGAAGCGGGCTGTTTGGTGTACCAGCCTTCCCCGTTCAAAACGGTCACACCTCTGTGGAAATCCTTGGAGACCATGTCGGCGATCTCCTCATAGTGTCTTGAAAGAATAAACAGCTGGACACTCTGCTTGGAGCCGGCCAGATAGAGATCCACCACGTGGCCGCAGACAGTCACGATGATCATGCCATAAACAGCGATAGAGAACTTACTGTCAAACGGAATCCTTTGTCCGTCAACATCGAAGGACGGGAACAACAGCGACGAAGCGATGATGAACACATCCATAGTGAGGATAATGCGTCCTGGAGATATATTCCTGAATTTCGTGATGATCAATGCGACTATGTCCGTCCCTCCCGTGCTTCCGCCTTGGGAAATCGACATTCCGATGCCGAGACCGGCCATCGAACCACCGATGATCGAACACATCAGTTTCCCGTTCGACAGAGCGAAGTCCTGGATGATCGTCTCAGGGATAATGGACTGGAACACATTCAGACAGACGGAGGCAAGTATTATGGCATACACCGTCTTCGCGCCGAACGCGGGCCCGATGATGATCACCGAGATAATCAAAAGCACAGTATTTATCACAAAATAGGAATATCCCATCTTGAGACCGGTGGCATACTGGATGATGGCGCTTATACCGGAGACTCCGCCGCCGATAAGGTTGTTCGGAGTCAGGAATATCGCCCAGCCCACAGTATAGATGACTATACCAAGAGTGATGAGGAGATATTCCTTGACTCCTCTTAGGATTGTGGAAGAAGAAACCGCCATAGACTATTTCAAAACAAAGTTCACAATCTTGCCCGGAACGACGATAACCTTGACGACGTTCTGTCCGCCGACATACTTGGACGTCTGCTCCATCTCACGGATCCGTGCCTCTACCTCCTTAGGTGAAAGGGATTTAGGGAGATCCACGGTGAAGCGCATCTTGCCGTTGAAGGAAACCGGATATGTCACGTTGTCCTCAGCGGCGAGAGCGGCGTTGAACTCAGGGAAATGAGCGAATGTGATGCTCTCGTTGTGTCCAAGGGCCTCCCAAAGTTCCTCAGCGATGTGAGGGGTGAACGGAGAGAGCATAACTGTCAGCGGCTCAAGGATCTCACGCTTGTGGCACTTGAGACCGGACAGTTCATTCAGGGCGATCATAAACGCGCTGACCGTCGTGTTGTAGGAGAAGTGCTCGATGTCGTCCTGCTCCTTGGTGATCAGCTTATGGAGGACCTTCAGCTCGGCCGGAGTGGCCTTCTCGTCGGTCACGATGAAGTTGTCACCATCGTAGAAGAGCCTCCAGAACTTGCGCAGGAATCTGTTCACGCCATCGATACCTTTTGTGTCCCAAGGCTTTGACTGCTCAAGAGGTCCGAGGAACATCTCGTAGAGACGGAGGGTGTCGGCACCGTAGTCGTCACAGATCTTGTCCGGATTGACAACGTTGTACATCGACTTGCTCATCTTCTCCACGGCCCATCCGCAGACATATTCACCGTTCTCAAGGATGAACTCCGCGTCGGCGAACTCAGGTCTCCATTTCTTGAAGGCTTCAAGGTCGAGCTTGTCGTTGCGGACGATGTTGATGTCCACGTGGATCTCGGTGGTCTCGTACTGGTCCTTCAGACCAAGTGAGACGAACGTGTTGGTGCCCACGATCCTGTAAACGAAGTTGGAGCGTCCCTGGATCATACCCTGGTTGACCAGCTTGCGGAACGGCTCGTCCTCGCAGACATAACCAAGGTCAAAGAGGAACTTGTCCCAGAAGCGGGAATATATAAGGTGACCTGTAGCGTGCTCTGTACCACCGATGTACAGATCCACATCACGCCAATATTCATCAACCTTCCTATCGACGAGAGCCTCGTTGTTGTGAGGATCCATATAGCGGAGGTAGTAGGCGCTTGATCCGGCGAAGCCCGGCATCGTGCTGGTCTCCAGAGGATAACCCTCGTAGGTCCAGTCCTTCGCCCTCGCGAGAGGCGGCTCACCGTTCTCGGTAGGTTTGAACTCCGTGATCTCAGGCAGCTGGAGAGGCAGTTTCCCGAACGGAACCGGAGTCGGGATTCCGTCCTTGTAGTAGATCGGGAACGGCTCGCCCCAGTACCTCTGGCGGCTGAAAATCGCGTCACGGAGACGGTAGTTGACCTTCCTGTGACCGATTCCGTGCTTCTCAACGTAGTCGATGGCGGCTGGAATGGCCTCCTTGACATCCAATCCGTTAAGGAATCCGGAGTTGATCATCTTGCCTTCCTTCGCGTCGAAGCTTTCATCGCTGACATCGCAGCCCTCGATCAGAGGGATGATCGGCAGACCGAACTTCTTGGCGAACGCATAGTCGCGGCTGTCGTGGGCAGGAACGGCCATAATGGCGCCTGTGCCGTAACCCGCAAGGACATATTCAGAGATCCAGATCGGAACTTTGTCGCCGGTCATCGGGTTCACTCCATAAGAGCCGCTGAACACGCCGGTGACGGTCTTGGTCTGGGCTATCCTTTCGCGCTCGGTCTTCTTTTTCACAGCGGCAAGATATTCATCCACAGCCTCTTTCTGATCCGGAGCGGTCAGAAGCGGCACGAGGCCGCTCTCTGGCGCAAGCACCATAAAGGTCACTCCGAACATCGTGTCCGCGCGAGTCGTGAATATGGTCACATCGTGCTCTGTCTCACCGTTGTAGCACTTGAACACAGCCTCGCAGCCGTTGGACTTTCCGATCCAGTTGCGCTGCATCTCCTTGAGGGAGTCGGTCCAGTCTATCTTGTCCAGACCTTCGAGAAGCCTTCCGGCATAAGCCGAAACCCTGAGCTGCCACTGCTTCATCTTCTTCTGCTCCACAGGGAAGCCTCCGCGGACTGAAAGGCCATCCTTCACCTCGTCGTTGGCGAGCACAGTTCCGAGTCCGGCGCACCAGTTCACCGCCGTCTCTCCCTGATAGGCGATGCGGTAGTTCATCAGCGCGTCCGACTTCTCTTTTTCGGAATATGCCTGCCACTGCTCCGCCGTGAACGGTTCGTGCTCCGTGCAGGCGGCGTTTACGGCAGTGCTTCCGCCTTTCTCGAACACGGCTATCAAATCCTCGATCGGACGAGCCTTCTGAGCGTCATTGTCGTACCAAGAGCCGAACATCTTCAGGAAAGCCCACTGGGTCCACTTGTAGTAGGCCGGATCGCAGGTGCGAAGCTCACGGCTCCAATCGTAGGAGAAACCGATCCTGTCCATCTGCTGACGGTAACGGTTGATGTTGTTGACCGTCGTCACCTCCGGATGCTGCCCGGTCTGGATGGCGTACTGCTCGGCAGGAAGGCCGAAAGCGTCGTACCCCATCGGGTGAAGCACATTGAAGCCCTTGAGTCTCTTGTAGCGGGAATATATGTCGCTGGCGATGTAGCCCAGCGGATGGCCGACGTGCAGACCTGCTCCGGACGGATAAGGGAACATATCCAGAACATAGAACTTCGGCTTGGAAGGATCCTCCTTCGTCTTGAAAGTGCCGTTCTGGGCCCAGTAGGCCTGCCACTTTTTCTCAATTTTCCTGAAATCGTAGTCCATTTTATTACTGTTGTTTATTAATTATCGTGTCTTTTCAGTCCGAAACTGCCTTTCTTCTCAAGCCGGAACTCGACGTAGAGCGACATTCTGGACTTCACTTTCTTGCCACGCAGCCAACCAGGCTTCCAGTCCGGAGACGCGCTGATGATCCGCACGGCTTCCTCGTCAAGAAGCGGATCAACACCCTTGAGCACCTTGACATCACGGACCTTGCCCTTCTCATCGATCACAAAATCCACAAGCACACGGCCCTGGATTCCGTTCTTGACGGCCTCCTTAGGGTATTTCATATAGGTATATACCCATTTCTCAAGGAATACCCTCGGATCACGGCTGCCAAGGAATGACGGTCTGTAGTCGCAATCATAATACGGCACAACGGCATCATCACCCTTGTTCGCGCTCGTCAATCCCGACAGATCCGAAGGGTTGAATATCGGCTTGGGACCGTTGATGAGAGCCACTGAATAGTTATAGACATATTCAAGTTCCCTCTCCATCGTGTCGTAGTCGATTATTGATTGCGTGTCACGTTCGGTGCCATATTCAGGGTAATGTCCTGTGGTGAAGAGGATTGAAGGGATCTCCTTGTCGTAGAAAGCCCTGTGGTCGGAAGGGTAAGGCTCCTGCGCCGTGAGGGTCGGCAGGATCGGCTGAAGCTGCCCGGCCATCGACTTGACAACCTCGTTCATATCAGCGTTGGAGGAGGTGTAGGCGTAGAATCCGTCACCGCCGGTGCCCACCATATCCAGGTTGATCATCGCGTCGATGTCCGCAACATCCGAGAACGCCCTGTTCAGGAAATACCACGAACCGGCGTAAGTCTGCCCGGAGGCACCGAACGCCACGAACAGCACCGACCGCCCCAGCAGCGGGCTGTTGGTCTGGAGCATCCGCGCCAGTTCCAGCATCATCGCAAGCCCCGAAGCGTTGCCGTTGGCTCCGTAATATGTCCGCTCGACAGTACGTCCGTCTATCGTCATCGTGTCCATGCCGAGATTGTCCATCCTCGCGCCGATCACTATGTATTTATTCCTCAGAGTCTTGTCCCCGCCTTGGATGAACGCGCAGACGTTGCGCGAAGTAAGAGTGTCGCCGTTTTCCTGACGGATGCCGAACACATCGCCGTCCTCTCCGGACAGCACGTCAACTCCATATTTCTTGAATATCCCGGTGACATATTCAGCGGTCATCCTCTCGCCTTCGGAGCCGGCCTTGCGCCCCTCCATAACGGCCGCCGAGATGGTCGATACGTGTTCCTTGAACGCCCGGATTGTCTCGCTGTCATTCAGATCGGCGTAGGACGCTCCGTTTTTGAATTGTGCGTTGACCGGGATCATCCCGATGAAGATGGCGCAGATGGCCGAAATGATCGTGATTTTTCCTTTCATCATTGTTTCCTTTCTAAAATCCACGCGCCGTTAGGGCAAAAATCCTGCCTTTGCAGTTCGCTCAGCGATTTCTTGGCCTGAGCCTCGTCATCTGTCGGACACACACCCACGGCTGTGCTGTTCCTGAAAGTGAGCAGTTCGCACTTATACCCCTTCGCCGCTATCTCCTCTACATACCGCTCGGCATTCTCTTTGCTGGAGAACGAGCCCAGAATCACACAAAAACGATAGCGATGGTTGGCAAGACGCACAGAATCGGCGGCGGCAAGCGAGTCCGCCTCGGCCTTTCGGGCCCTCTCCAGCGAGTCCTGACGGATCCGCAGCGCCTCCTCTTCCTGACGAATGGCCTCAGCCTTAGCCTCAATCCATTCAGAGTCAGGCCGTCCGGCGAGCCTTCGGAAGAAGTCGCAGCCCGTCACCGCAGTGGCGACGAGTGTCATAACCGCTATTGTCAGAAACGTATTTTTCATAACTTACAAAGTTAGTCAAAATTCCACCCTAAGCAAAAATATAAAATTATAAGTATATTTGTAAATCAGATAAGCAAGAACATTATGGCAAGAGAGATCAAATTTTCCCTCGTTTACAGGGATATGTGGCAGTCGTCCGGCAAGTACGTTCCCCGCGTGGACCAACTTGTCGAGGTGGCACCGGCCATCATTGATATGGGCTGCTTCGACCGCGTCGAGACCAACGGCGGCGCGTTCGAGCAGGTGAACCTTCTTTTCGGCGAGAACCCTAATGTGGCCGTCCGCCGCTGGACCGCCCCTTTCCACAAGGCCGGCATCCAGACACACATGCTTGAAAGAGGCCTCAACGCCCTCAGAATGAACCCGGTACCGGCGGATGTCAGGGAACTGATGTTCAAGGTCAAGAAAAAGCAAGGCACCGACATCTCCCGCTCGTTCTGCGGCCTCAACGACCACAGGAACCTGCGCCGCTCAGTCGAATTCGCCAAGAAAGGCGGAATGATCTCGCAGGTGGCCCTCTCCATCACCAACTCCCCTGTCCACACTGTTGAATATTACATGGGCATCGTCGACAAGGTCGTTGAATATGGAGCCGACGAGATCTGCCTCAAGGATATGGCGGGAATCGGCCGTCCGACCTTCCTCGGCCAGCTCACACGCGACATCAAGAAGAAATACCCTCATATTCTTGTCCAGTACCACGGCCACTCGGGACCGGGCTTCTCCCCTGCCTCGATGCTTGAGGTGGCCCGCGCCGGCGCTGATGTCCTGGACGTGGCCGTCGAGCCGCTCTCCTGGGGCAAGGTCCATCCGGACGTGATCACCATCAGGGAGATGCTGAAGGCCGACGGATTCCTTGTGAAGGATCTGAATATGGACGCATACATGGAGGTGCGCCGCCTCACGCAGAAGTTTATCGACGACTTCCTCGGCTACTGGATCAACCCTTCCAACGCCAAGATGAGCTCGCTGCTCGTGGGCTGCGGCCTTCCTGGCGGAATGATGGGCTCGATGATGGCCGACCTCAAGGGCTTCCAAGGCGCTATCAACGCCGCCGAAAGGGCTCACGGCCGTCCTGAGATCAGCCTCGACACCCTGATGGTCAAGCTGTTCCAGGAGGTTGAATATGTCTGGCCGCGTCTCGGATTCCCGCCACTTGTGACTCCGTTCAGCCAGTACACGAAGAACACCGCGCTGATGAACCTCCTGAACCTTCTTAACGGCAAGCCTCGCTGGACCACGATCGACAAGGACACCTGGAACATGATCCTCGGCAAGATGGGCCGCCTCCCTGGAGAGCTCGCTCCGGAGATCGTACAGCTCGCCAAGGAGAAAGGCATGGAGTTCTACACCGGCGACCCTCAGGAGATGTACCCGGACGAGCTTCCGAAATTCCGTCAGATGATGAAGGAAGAGGGCTGGGACGAAGGTCAGGACGAGGAGGAACTCTTCGAGTTCGCGATGCACGAGCGCCAGTACAGGGACTATCGGAGCGGCGTGGCCAAAGAGCGCTTCAACGCCGAGCTGGCCGACCTCAAGGCCAAGGCGAACGCCCCGATCGAGGTGGTGCGTCCTGTGGTCGAGATGCCGAAGTTCGATGTGGATGAATATACCAGGCGCTACCCTCACGCCGTTCCTGTCCAGGCTCCGGCCAAGGGTCAGCTTCTCTGGCAGGTCGACGTGGAGGACGATTCCGTAGCGCCGATCGCCGGCACAGAGGTCAAGGCCGGAAAGGGCATAGGCTTCGTGCAGACATATTACGGAATGGAGGAACTGGTTCCCGCCGTTGACGGTCGCATAGTGGCCACCCTCGGCAAGCAGGGTGACAAGGTCGCCAAAGGTGAGATCGTCGCCTTTGTCGAAGGTGCCGCCGACGCCGCCGACGCAGCGGATGATGCCGGTGCAGCCGGTTCCGCTGGCGCAGCCGGTGATGCAGGTGTAGCCGGTTCCGCTGGCGCAGCCGGTGATGCAGGTGTAGCCGGTTCCGCTGGCGCAGCCGCCAAGTAATGAATATTCAAAAAGGATTGAAAGCTGTTTCTCCGGTCACTTCAGCAGACTCAGTGACCGGAGAAACTTTAATCGCTTCGACAAGTTCAGAGGCCGAAAAAGCGACCTGCCGTAACAACACCATTGTTTCGGGCGCTTCGGTGGTTGGCGGACTTTGCCAAACCGCAAGCCCTGAGGCCGAAAATGTAGGCTCAACCATCGAAAGATTAAACACATACGAGTCGTTTCCAGACCGCAATCCAATTCCCGTTGAGCGGCATCCTTTCGAGCCATTCCTGCCGGCTAATGCCAAGGTGCTGATGCTGGGCAGTTTCCCGCCCCAATCCAAACGCTGGAGCATAGATTTTTACTACCCGAATTTCATCAACGACATGTGGCGGATTATGGGTCTGATATTTTTCAACGACAAGAACCGTTTCGTGGACGTTGCCGCCAAGAAATTCAGACTGGATGACATAGTGGATTTCTGCACCGGAACCGGCATAGCGATGTACGACACCGCCACCGCCGTCCGCCGCCTGAAAGACAACGCCTCCGACAAGTTTCTGGAGGTAGTGACCCCGACCGACATCCCCGCCCTGTTAAGGCAGATCCCTCAGTGCCAAGCCATTGTCACCACCGGCGAGAAAGCCACCGACACCCTCTGCCAAACCTTCGGCACCTCCGCCCCCGCCACCGGTGAATATTCAGAATTTCATTTCGAAGGCCGCCCGATGCGCCTCTACCGTATGCCATCCTCCTCCAGAGCCTACCCCCTCCCCCTGGAACAGAAAGCCGCCGCCTACCGCCGCCTCTTCACCGCCCTCAATATGGTATAGCCAGTATAGCCAGCCCCGGTGCAGTTCCACGGCGCGTCCCAACGGTGCAGTTCCACGGCGCGTCACAACGGTGATGTACTACGATGTGATCCCACAGCCCACCTCAGGCAACATTTTAACCCAATATCGTCACCCGAGAGTGCAGCACGACACGCTTGGGCAACACTGTCACGCATTTTCGTCGCCCGAGAGTGCGGCACGACACGTTCAGGCGACACTTCCGTCCATTTTTGTTGCCCGTGGGTGTAGGGCAGAATGACGTAAGGATGAAGGGGACTCTTCGGCAACGAAACCCACACTTTCCGTCGCCCGAGGGTGTAGCGCGGCACGCTTAGGCAACACTTTCGTACATTTTCGTCGCCCAAGAGTGCAGTACGACACTTTCAGGCGACACTTCAGCCCATTTTCGTTGCCGAAAGGTGCAAGGCAGAATGACGTAAGGATGAATGGGACTCTTCGGCAACGAAACCCATACTTTTCGTCGCCCAAGAGTAAAGTACGGCACGCTTAGGTGACACTTCCGAGCATTTTCGTCGCCCGAGAGTGCAGCACGACACTTTCAGGCAACACTTCCGCGCCTTTTCGTCGCTCAAAGGTGCCGCACGGTACTCTTCGGCAACGAAACCCACACTTTCCGTCGCCTGGGGGCTGGGCTACTTCTACCTTATGTCGTAGAGGTTGGAGTTGCCGGAGGGGTAGTACGGGAGAGAGGGGTCTTCGATCAGGGCATCCACGTTAAGCTTGTGACGGGCCATTACGTTGCGCTCAAGGAAGGACTTTTGGAGGTCGAGGGTGAAGTGCATGAATCCGGCGACGGAGTGGTTGTTGGACAGATAGCGGTAGGCACGGTAGTCAAAGCCGTTGCCGGAGAACACTTTGGCGAGGGCATCCAGGCCACAGAAGGAATAGCCGCCGCTGTCGATCCGGGAATATGGCACGAGGTCGTCATCGGTGCCATGCAGCATCATTGTCGGGCAGGGATGTCTGCGGGCATATTCAATAGACCCTCCCTTGACCAGGATGGCTCCGGCGAAGGACATCACGCCGGCATAGTTGAAGCCCTCCGGGAGCACTGACGCGCACGCCGTCTTGTTGCAGATTTCATATTCAGCCTGCAATGAGGTGATCGCTCCGGCCGAGGAACCTGCGACCACAATGTTAGCAGGGTCTATGTCCAATTCATCCTTATGCCCGATCAAAAACAATGTGGCACTGAACAAATCCTCCACAGCAAGGTGTATCGCCTTGTCCAACAAGACAGTGAACTCAGTGGCCGTCACACCGCGCACGCCTTTCAGACCCAGCCGATAGTCAATGGCCACCACTCCGTAGCCATCGCCGGTCATATCCCTGAACCACTCCATAGCCGTCCCGTCACGCCTGTTGCCCTCCATGAATCCTCCACCGAAAATGTATAGGATCGTCGGCTTCCTGCGGCCGTCAATCTCCGTCACGCTCCCCTCCGCCGGAGAGTAGATGTCCATGAAAAGCGCCGAAGTGTCTTTCCGTAAATATTCCAAAGTCCAGCGCGGAGTCAGTTCCTGTGAAAAAGCCTGTGTGCCGGCACAGAGCCAACACACAGACAACAGTATGGTGATAAACGATGTTATTCTAACTCTCATATTCAAAAATACATTTTCCAGGGCAAATATACCGAATATTTCCGCTTTGCATCTGCAAAAAAGACTCTTTGCTTGAAATAAGTACCTTTCCAAACAAATCAAAAAGACTTTTCAGCTTTCGTAGAAGAACGGATTCGGGGAGTCAACGACTTTCAAAGGAGCGTCGTTCTTGACATCTTGGCAGTTGTGGATGCTTATTGTCGCCTCCGGCTTCCATAAAGTGAAATCGTTGCCGGTAATGTCCACGTCACCGCAGTTCTGGATAACAGAAAGCTGAGGGAAGATCGGCCTGTAGGAACCGGAGTCAATGAATGTGTTGTTTGTAACTTCCAAATCCTTGACACTCAAGGTGTAGATCACCTGATTGTCGAATGTGGACACGGTGTTGCCCGTGAACACAATCCTGTCGTGATAGAAGAAATCGGTCCCTCGGGAAGCCTTAGGAATGACAGGGTCGATCTGGAGAATGGCCTGAGGATTGTGGCCGCCGATGCCAAGATCCGAGAACTTGTTGCCACGGACCACGACGTTGCGGGTGTTGCCGGCCTCGAACCAGTAATTGGCATCCCCACAAATCCTTATGCCGGCCATCATCGATGAAAAATCACAGTTCTCGATCAGCACGTCGCCAGGAGTGGAGATCAAGAGACTGCGCGCCCTGTTGTAGCGCACGACGCAGTTGCGGATCACGGCCGAAGCGCCACGTGTGATGTTCTCCACAGCGATTTGGCAGGAATCACCTACACCGGACAAATCGAAGTCGGTCTCTATCCTGTAACTTTTTCTGGAACTTTTGTCAATGTTCAGAACCTTTCCAGTGCCTATCGGACGAAGGGTGGTCCTGTCGATGAACCTGAGAGTATCTCCGGAATCAGCAAAACGGGCGCCTTCCTGCTGGAAATGGCCGAATCCAGCCATGAAGGAAGTGGATGTCAGCACACTGTCCACACGCATGTATATTCCATGAATATTTGTCGCGTCATCAAGCATACTCTCGAAATGGCAGTTTTCCAATGTCACAACGCCCTTGCAGTCAACAAAATGAGCAGCATCGGCAGAGGCTGTGACCATGCGGTGCGAACCTTCGCGGGCGACGGTGGAGAAACCGGAGACCGTGATGTTCTCTGAATATTCAGCTATCAGCGCCATCGCTCCGCTCCTGTAAACATGCACGTCCTCGACCGTGATATTCCTGGAGGAGAGAATAGCGATGCCGGGGTACGAGCGGTTCCTGCCGAAAGGACCTTTGTCATCCCAGACACTGCCGACCGGCGGCATCTCCCTGGCGCTCACATTGGTGAACTCAATCACACCATCGCTGATTTCACGGGCTCCCATCTCGCCGTTCCAGTAGCCATGCTCGTAGGCGGCGGTGTTGTAATACGGACGCCTCGTCTGAGGATCGAAGACAATGCACTCGCCCATCGGATATTCCCATATTCACCAAACCCTTGTCTGAACATCATTAACGGTTCTTTATGATCATATATTTCCAAGTCAGGCTATCAGGCGCCCCCTCATCTCCAACTCCTCTGTCGTCATAGCATTTCCCTTTATTAATACTTTCAGCCACTTTGGCCGCAGGGCAGCCTTCCATAAATATACGGATTTATCTTCAAAGAATGTCAGATGCTCGCAGAACATAATGCGCAGCATAGAAGTAACCGCCACCGAAGTGTTGTTCCAAGACCTCTTCGGTGACGTTTTGCAGCATATTTGTTCCCGAGAAGGTCCACAAGGATGGCGACGGCAACACTTATAGTCTTTTTCGTCACCGAAGAGGGACGCGCGAATGGCCACGGCAACGTTTTGAGGGGTTTTCGTTGCCGTGAAGGGACCGTGTTGGTGGGTACGAACTTCGAACTTTTTGAGCATCGGCAAGACTTTTAAGGCAGCCTGAGGAGATAACGCGCAAGGCATGCCTCTAAAAAGACTCTAGTTTCAGCAAATATCAGTGACCTTTTTCAGCCTCGAATTAGATTCCATCTGCGATACTACCAGCATAATCAACCAAAATTGGTTGATTTTAACTATTAAATTTTGTCATTATAGAACTATTTCCAATCTTTGTGAAAAATTTCACGTCATGAAAATCTTTGGAACCATTACTGGATATATTGTTCCTTCAACGTCAATCACTAACGAGTTGTTATCTGATGTTGCGGAAGTCATAAAGAAAAGAATAGACATCTGTTACAACTTCAAGAATAACAATAATATACAGATTATTGTTAACGATTCTGTACAGACAATGAATGTATTATTGTTGCTTAAATCAGGACTTAAAGCCAGAGGGGTATCCATCCACACCGACGTTGATATTTCAGACAATACACTTGAATCTCTGTCAGACGCTAGCGGGTCCTGCTGTTGTTGTAACACTCCTTCAGTCAAAGATATGGCCACCTCATTTTCTTCACTATGGAAAGATATTGAGAATGAATTTATATCCTACATTCCGTTCATTGATGACATTGTTGAATGTTGGACCAAACGTCAGGCCAATATGATTCTTCATTATTTTCTGAACGATAACTCACAAAAAGACGTTGCCACAGAATTACACGTTTCCATACAAGCTGTCAACAAAGTTCTGGTAGCAGCCAAGTTACATCTGATCACTGTTTTTCTGCAACGATTCAAAAAGATCATGTCCAGCAAACTAGAGAGAGTTCCTCAGATTCAACACTTTGTTGGTGAGATTGAAAGGTTAAAGTCTAATTACGAGTACGTACGCGATGACACTTATGACAAGCACCATAAAAAAGTGACTGGCAATCATATAACATACAAGTACAAGGTGATGGCATCATCGAAGAACCCCACGCGCATAATCAGCAAAGACGGATCTCTCGCTTATGAATTCCTTATTGAATTCGACAAACAAGACTTCGGATACGGCATATATTTCGGTTGCAGGTGCTTGATTCTTAAAGGAGACTTTGCTGATAAATCCGCTTACCTAAAAAAAGAATGGGAAATAGTTAAACCATCAGCAATTAAGGTCCTTAACGACACATTTCAAGGCAAGGAATTTTCGGAACGGTTTTATACTGCCCAAGAAAATGGGACTATTGCCCTATGGCCATTTTGGATGACGTTAAGCGAAGGAGAAGATATATCCGTGGCTTCACTTGTTACAAAGTTGATATCCTTAACATACAAAAGCTATATCAAAACCGACACTTTGCTTGTTGAGTCGAAGTACAACCGCAAAAGCAAGAAAAACGAACGGGTGAACGAGAAGTGGTTCACTGATAAAAGTTTCGAGCTGATTCATAACAAGTTAAACGACATTAAACAATGGAAGCCATTCGATAATTTTCTTAAACTGGCAGAAAAGAGCCATGTCATTTCAAGGGTTATACAATATGAGAAATGTTATCGATTCAACAATCTGAATAAAGTGGAAGTAACGTATTTTATCCGCTCTCTCGTCGGCATGGAAACAACAAATAAAGAAAATTATCCTTATTATGGGCCTACAATCAACAAGCCCTTATTACATCTTGAAACTGGACAGCGGGAGAAAAATGAATATTGGAGTTATTTCTCACCGATCTTTGTTGATAAAGACTATAAGCCTCTCGGTAACCTAAAATCCATTATTGCTCAAAGTCACAAAAAAAATGAAGAAGACATAAAGAAACATGTGGCTGGAGAGTACTCAAAATTACTCAGTCCAGACAATTGAAGAACGTAGGGTGACAAGCGGTCGCCTGATAACTACCTTTGCAACCGTAACCATAAAAGTTATGGTTGTAATTATTAACGTCCAAATGGGAAACCAATTCCCAGAAAGACAAAAATAAAATTTTATGAAAAAATTTTCAAATATTACCGCCCGCTGTATAGCGGCATCAGACAGCGTCAGCATTTTAGTTGATGAGGACACACAAGAACGATGTGTCGTAAATAATGATGACATCGAGAAATTCGTTGAACTTCCTCCAGACATCTTGGAGGGAGGGCACTTCCGTGTCGGTGCGGATGTGGCACTGTGTGGCATTTTCTATGGCAACGGAAAGGTAAAGTGGGTACCTGACCAGAAGGTGTACCCTAGAAAGGAAGCCATCTCATATATTTCACTCGGCGAGGAAAACAGCAGCACAGAATTCAAACGCTCCTTGATTCATATCGCTGACCGAGATCTTGACAATCCCGTTATGGGCAATAAACCTACTCAATACAAGATTATCGCCAAGGAGATAGCGGGGATGGTAACAGCCAAGAGTCCAAATGCGCAGGTGATAATAGGCTGCGATGATAATGGCTGCCCGCTCGGCTTAAATAACGAAGTAGGGAATAAGAATGCCGCCGAAAGCGACCTTAGGAACTACCTGTCGCAATGCTTTGGGAACATATCCTTTGTCAGCCGAATACAGATGAAGTGGGAGGAAATAGAAGGCAGACTTATTCTGCGCATACTTATTCCCGAATATCATGGCGATATCCTTCTTGTCGGCCAGACGGAAGTCTACTACCGCAACGGCTCTAATACAACAAGAGTAAAGGGTACCGAATTGATAAACCTTATCAGAAATTATAATTCTTAAAAATTAACGATTATGAAAAGAGCTGAGAACGCGACAATCTCGACAGGGACAATAACGACGACGGCAGGAACTGCCGGAATTACGATTTACAAAGCGTGCAAGCACGGTAGAAAAGCCAATAACAGATAAAAAAGTCAAAGTATGAAACCCACAAAAAGTCTGGTCTATTGCCTCGAGACCAGAAGGCAGAAGACACTGTTCAAATCCGAATCCAAAGCCGACAATTTCATCAGGTTCAATGCGGACGAGATTCGCGAGAGTTCCGGATATGCTCCGGTCAGGAGCTATTACTGCATATCATGCGGAGGATGGCATGTGACACACTTGCCTGAATTCAGGCGCGAGAAGACCGTCTCAGAAATCATGACCGACAAGATGAATGAAGCCCTTGAAAACAGGAAGAAAGCCCGCATGGCAATCTCTCAGCAAAGGAAGGAAATCAAGAGGCGGAATGCGCTCATTATCGACAATATCAAAAGTTATGTTGAAACCATCCGCAGTCTTGTCGACTCTGGAGATAAAGACAAGGCCGAAGCCACCTTGCTTGAGGCCTACCGTGAACTTCAGTCCATTTGGGATAGCAACGGCAATAGTAAAGTTAAAAGAATCCTGCATCATGGGTTGGACAATCTAGCACTCGATATGGGCATGCACCCAGTCAAGATTTGCGGATAATCCAGACAAGCATCTGATGCCGACAAGACTCCTAAATCAGAAACTCACAAATAAAAACCCATAAACATCAATACATTATGATTAGAAATATTAAAAAGGTCGCCTATGGCTCGGCCACAACACTTGAAGCCATAATTTGTTTTGCCAAGGCTCATAGCGCAGCAGACTTCATGTACTACATCTGTAGGGTATTCGGCATAGCCTTGCCTCTGCCAGTCGCTGTCGCACTTCGCATTCTTCTTTTGACGACCGGAGGTCATGCTCTGTTTGATGGTCTCAAGAGGTTGTGCCCAGAGCTACACAAGAAACTCTTCGCCAGAGGATAAGGCTGGCGACACCATAGGAATTAACAAATCTACCAACACGCATTCACATGAAAGAAGACAGAACATTCGATGACTTCTCAGACGAAGAACTCGATGAGATCGAGAAAAACGATCCAGAACTGTACGACACACTGAACGACAACACTGTCGAATCCACACTGGACATGATGTACCCCGACGAGGATTCACGTCCTGATGACGACTAAATTCTCTGATCCATAGTGACTACTCTTATATAAAACGAGAGGCTCAAACAGAGCTTCTTGTTTTTCACGAGCACAGAGGTCAGCAGCACAGAAACATATCGGCCAAGATTTACCTCTTAAGGATAAAGCCCAATCAACATTGTATCGATTTTTCAAGGGAAAAACTCTTACTTTGTAAAAGAATTTATATATTCATGATTCCTTTAGAATCATTGTATTCTACTATATTGTTTTTTAATATACAAGAGCTATGTATCAAGGAAATTGCGCAACAAAATTAGAGACAACCGAGCAGTTGGATCTGAAACCTGAAGTCATTAACTCATGGCTAAAGAAGTACCAGTTTAAAAGAGTTAACGCCAACGATCCTGAGCAAAAAGGGTTTGTAATGGATATATGTTGGGCTCTGTATGGATAGGATCACGACTATTCATTATTAACTTAAAATAGCTAGCCCACAAAAAGATTATCTACGTTTTTTTGTGGGCTTTCTTATAATTTAGGAATACAGCATGAATACTACCTATAGTCGAAAAATCTGCATATCAACAAATTCAACATGCAATTTAAATTGCATATACTGCTATGAGAAAGAGAAGAAAAACATAGAGTTTAATGTTGATGAAGCTACTACTATTCTAAATGAGTTACTAAACGAAAAGACAAAATACGGGACTAAAATTAAACTCCATGGTGGGGAACCTTTTTTGTCTTTTTCTAAAATAAAGCATCTCTGTGAAAACATCTGGAAAGAGCCACATCTCGATTATTTCCATTTTCACATCACCACAAATGGCACTCTGGTTCATGGAGGCATACAAAATTGGTTGCATAATCATCGAGATAAAGTAACCGTCAAACTAAGCCTTGACGGGAATAAAAGGTCCAGCGATATCAATCGTCCTCATTCGTTTGATTTGATAGATATCCCATTTTTTGTAAACACCTGGCCTGATTTGAGAGTCAATATGACGATCACGCCAAACACATTGCCCTATATTTCCGAAAACGTCAAATACCTCCACTCAGTAGGAATAAAACACATTATTTCTCATTTCTCATTAATGACTGATTGGGATGCATGCAAACTAGAGAAAGAGTTTAATTTACAACTTCTTGACATAGTTGATTTTTATCTCAAAAACCCAGAACTTGAGCCATGGCGGTTTTTCAAGTCAGACATTGGCCTGACTTTATATGATAAAAAGACCTGCGCCCCTTGCAACATTGGAGAAATGAAAGCTCATGACTTTCAGACAAGACGGTATTATCCATGCCATATGTGTTTCCCATCAATAGGGGGTGAGAAGAAATCAGAAGAACTTCTAAATATTGATTTCAAGGAAAGAGAGAAACTAGAAGACGAACACTGCCTGCATTGCCCATTCATAAATTTGTGTGCCACTTGTTATGCAGAGAATTACATTACGAGGGGCTCCGTATCACGCAGAGATCTATCATTATGCAAATACCAAAAGTTGATTTTTGCGGCATTATTCAAGTATGAATATGCAAGGATTCTACAGCTGACGAATCCTACCTCAGATGATGTAAGGAAGATGTTAGCCATTCAAAAATGGCACAAAGAGATTGAGTTGATAGCAGACTGCAACTTCTAAGAAACTGTATATTATCGCCTGCCCCGACGAGCAGGTGGTTCTCCGTCACGTACGTCTTAGGATGTAGTCGTCCCTGCTCCAGGTTATCCTCGGGCTCGTGCCGCGCAGTTTCTTTCCGTCTATCGCCACCTGCTTCTCGTCGAGCGAGGACAGGAACGACCTGCCATGCTCGGACAGGTGCACTGGCATCTCGACATGACCTTCAAGGAGGACGCGTGCCGCACCAAGAAAGGCTTCGCTGCGCAGAACCTCTCCACCATCAGTAAACTGGCCCCGCAGATCGTCAAGGTCCACCACGACAAGAGAAGCGTCAGGAAGAGGCAGTTCAGGGCGTCGCTCTCGCAAGACCACCTTCTGGAACTACTAAGGGGTGCAATAATTTGATGCGGTTGCCTTGGAGTTAATGTTTCCTCTCTTGCGCGATTATGATTTTTTCTGTAACTTGCGACTGATTATCAACGAGGCATGGTTGAATACGTCATCATAACTTAACTGCTTTATAATTATAAAGTTACGAAATTACATTCGATCAAAACAACTGATAATCAATCATTTATAATACATATAACAAAATTTTTGATTTATTTCAAAACAGCTTCTAAATCTACATATGAAACGTCTTCTAATATTGATTGTTTCCATTTTAACTTTAGCCGGCTGCACAAAGCCGCATTGGGTGCAAACCAGTAACGGGAAATACATCTACGGAAAAATCAAGGACAAGTACAATTTGGTATGGGACGGCCCTTGTAAAGCAGTGTTGGCTGACGGGAATGGCACGCTGTCTTCTTTTGACGATGAGGGACAGCTAAAAGAAAGTGTACAGGTCACCACAAAACTTGGTGTTGTTTCTGACTATTCCTATGTTACCACGGAGGTCGGTTCTTACTTGGGTAAGAAAAAGAAAAACCTCCCGAACGGGTTCGGTGTCTTGATAAAAGGCAATGTCGTAAAAATAGGATATTTCAAGAAAGGCTACCTAAACAAGGGGAATTATCAAGAATATTCAATAGTCGACGGTCAACTGATGCCTGTCCGGTTCGGATTTATGAAGAAGGGAAAGATTAGTGGTGTCGGAGAAGAATACGCCAATGGAGAACTCGTGTATAAGGGCGGCTTCAAGAAAGGCTTGCGCAACGGAATCGGTCAGGCATATGAAAATGGGGAACTGATCTACAATGGCTCCTGGAAAAACGGCAAACGTCACGGAAATGGCACACAGTATAAAGCAGGAGGACTTATCGCCTATGAGGGAGAGTGGGGAAATGACCAGTATGATGGACGTGGCAAACTCTATGAAAACGGCATCTGTCAGGAAGGCCGCTGGGAAGAAGGAAGACTGACAAAAAGCATATCTACGTCTGCTTTCTCGGATTTGGCCAAAGCCACGAAAAGATGGTTTTCGTCAGACACCTTGGCTGTTGAAGAAGAGATTGTTCAAAAGGACCTTCCTGTCGCTACATCTCAGATGGAATTCATTTCTAGCTTGGACTCCGAACTGAGGGAACACCTACAGGCGAATTTCGACAAAAAAGTGGAAAAAAGATTCGGATTCTGGAATCTTCTGAGAATGTTTTTCCAGCCGTGGTTCAAGTCAGATGTGAAAAGAGCTGGCTCGGCCCAGAAGTATTTCTGCAAAGAAGTATCAGCCCAAGACATACAAAACTTCATAAATGAGAAAGTAGATTACTATAACAGAACTGCTTCAGACAAACTGTCTTATGTCAAGTTGGATAAGTTTCCGAATGATGCCATAGTCGATACGGATGTAGCCCTGAAGGTCTTTGAGAGAGAAGCTCTGGAAACTACAGATATCGGGGTCGGGATATTGGTTGATATCATCATCTGTCTCGTTATTGCATTCATAATCGGTTTTTTTATTGGGCGCTTCATCCCGAGTCTTGCACCGTATGCTGGCATTGTTGATATTATAATGGGTATTATAGCTTTCGGTATAGGCCTGTATTTGAGCGTTTTCCGAACTACGGCGCTCTCATTGGAGCTCGAAGCATCCATCAAACAGATGCTTGTGGATAATTATATGCTGTTTATTGATTCCCAGAATGTCATAACTCAACTTTTAGGTTTATGAGAAATCATTGTATAAAACTTGTTGCATTGGCTGCCTTGTCATTAGGCCTCAGCTCTTGCGATACGTTCGTATCGAAAATCATTAATAAAAGCACTTCCGGGGTTACATCGAAAGTAGCGGGAAAAGTGGTGAAAGAGGCTGCCGAAGAAGGATTGGAGAAGTCTGGTAAAAAGGTCGCAGCTAAAGCCGCTAAAGAAGTGGCGGAAGAAGCTGTCGAGAAAGCGGGGAGAAGTGTTGCTGAAAAGACCCTCAAAGAATTGGCAACTTCAAATAAGAATCTGGCCATTCTTTATGAAGATTTCATTCGACGTAATATGCAAGATTTTGCTGATGGTGTTATAGTCAAATCCACAAAACAAGGGATTGAATTGGTGTCAAAGGACTTCCCGAATTCCGCAATCAAAATTACCAACAATGTAGTCTTCGGCAAAGGCGGAAGCCTTGTAAACTCCGGCCCGGTAAACGAATTTCTCAACAAACTGCTCCCAAACAAGACGTATATTATAGATGATGCCTTTGTGTATAAAACAGATGATTTGGGGCGTGTCATATCTTGCTCCGCAGACAGGAGCAAGGCCTTCAAATCGATAAACAGAAACGCACAACGAAATACTGATATCCAAAAGTATATCGTTAAAAGTCTGGAAGGCAGAACAGGCCTGGACGATGGCGGACATCTCTTCGCAAACTCCACGGGTGGGCCGAACGAACTTATAAATCAAGTCCCGATGTCAAAGAAGCTGAACCGGAACGGTCAATGGCGTGAGCTTGAGCGTCTTGAGGAAGATGCTCTAAAACAGGGCAAGAAAGTCACATCGGAAAGGAAATTGCTTTATCGAGATTCTGAGAAAAGGCCATATGCCATTGAGTTTAAATCAACCATCGATGGCAAAACTACAACAACAATTGTCGAGAACATCGACTAAAGGTTAAATTCCCAAGTCGAATGTTCGACCCTCTGACACCCCCTGCGGCGGCACGAATGTATGTCGCACATCCGCTCGAAGGACATCCGTTCCGAACTGGCGCACTGTTTATGGTAACTATATAGCAGTTGACTAATATGGCGTGCAGGCAGTCGCCGAAAATTATGTACGAGCTGTCGACACCCGCATTTTGTGAATATGGCGGCTTACAAACCCGCACTGAGTACGACGAGAGCCTGTGGATATGCCACCTATAGTTTCTGTATCCGTAGGTGGCACACGGTCGTGCCTCACAATAGCGTGGAAGCATAATCGTATGCCGCTGTTTTGCAAAATGGCAACACGTACCTTTAAGATCAGCGAGAAAGGAGGCGTCCTTACGTTTGCAATCAGCAGAGGTTGCCCAATTTCGGGACATAAGTATACATCACCCAGACAAAGTTTCCCACATATTAAGAGAACAATACATCATGTTTTACAGTTCTCTTTCGTATCTTCCTAATACAAAACCTCATAAATAGCCCTGGCAAGAGCCACACCACCATAATGTTTCCAATTGTCATGCAAATATTTCGGAACAAGGGACATTGTTTGCCCATCGTAATCCTCATGAATAACTAACGGTGTATCACGAATGAATATGCCATTGTGAATGCCATCCTTAAATTCCCAAAAATCGTTGTAACCACCTTGTTTAATTTCATTCTCGAGAGCAGATTCAAATAGCGGTGCACATATCCTCTGAATAGTATTCGCACTTCCACCCCTACAACATAATTTGCTCATGTCGGACTTTTCATAACTGATTTTTACCGATGCTATCGTATAGGGAGACAAATCTATACGCCGACTTGAATAGCGAACCCCTCCGTCAACATCAAGAGAGAAATCATTTTTATATTTCGCCACCAATTCCCCCCATCTTAGCCCATTTCTAGTATCTTTTTTGGGAAGATAATCCTCGTCAAAATAGAATACACTGTTTCCTCTTTCCCCATTCCAGTGTCCGTTACTACGAGGCACAGGCTTTCGTATCTCCCAGAAGCGTTCCAAAAGCGTTTGGATTACAGGGCTTAGCTTCGAATAAATTATATCATCTTCGGATTGTGAGTTACTCTCCCACAAATCCATCACATTTAATAAAATTCCGCATTTCTGCGACATTGAAGATCCATGCGATTCTAATTCCGCACAAAAACGGTGCAATTTATCATCACAAGGACAACCTTGATCAATCTTATTTTGCATACTAAACATTCCTCTGCTGTTCAAGAATAAAAATAGTATATGCCATCAAAGAAAAAGCGCAATTAGGCATTTCTCCAATTTGATGAGGGTCAATCGGATCATGTTTAAAGCGAGAATACAGTAATGCACCTATAGACAGTCCTCCCAAAAAAGGCATAGAAAACACCGCAGCCGGCATAGCAACTAAACCTAAAACCTTTGCCATCTTCAATAATGAATTCTCCGCATCTTTTGAAGTTGGATCTTTACCTTTCACAACCCTACCATCCGGAAGCATCCCCATAACATGCATTACCATCGTCCTAAAAAACGGATAAGTTGATTCCGGATCTATCACCCCGGTTTTTCTTATATGCATGAACTCGTCATAGTTAACATCCGGAAACAACCTTACTTCATCACAACCCGAAACTTTTGCCATCTCCGCCTTGCTTAAAGCACACACTTCTGACAACGACAGTTTTGTCTTGTTTTTAAGCCCTGCCGCAACTTTCTTTGCCAACTCATAACGCTTTGTATATACAGAAGTCTCAATGCCAAGGGCATCAAAGCAACTTTGTAAATGTTCGGTCTTCAAAGAGGCCCTTGAGCCTTTTTTAAAAAAAAGACTGAGTTGAGCCTGAGTAGCGTGTGTTAGTTCCGATAGCTGGCTGTTTGTAACGCCTAGTAAAATCATTCTTTGTTTAATGTCTTCAGGAAACATAATCTTTCTCATTATTACTTCTCATTATTACTTCTCATTAACACCTATAAATAACCGGTGCACAGCAAAGATAGCGCATAATAAACAAAAATACAAATTAAGTAATTCTAAAGCTATCCATAAAGACAAAAAATCCCATAAACAAACGAAGCATATAACACATGGACTACTTTCATCGTTACGGAGATGGCATAGTTCTCCATTAAAAGGCCAGGTAGACCGATGAACTCCTTTCCTTCACCTACCTCCTTCACAGTTAGAGCAGAATCTTCGGGCAAGGTGCCCATAGACCCGGCTTTAGTTTTTTTTCGAAAGCAGAATCTCTATGGTGGTGCCAAGTCCTCAAGTGCATGTTACTTGACGGGTAAGCTGTGCGGTTGCGCAATTCCATTCATTTCTGTTCGGCGTCTGGATTAAAGCCACAGCTCTTGACAGACTCATCGCCAACTTTTTTTCCACGGACCGGTTTTCCATAGAAACCAAACGACTTTAGGAAAGAGGTCATCAACATAAGGCCTCGCCCCTCAATAAAAAATAATATTTAGTATTTCTAAAGATTTATTTTGCGAATAATAAAATAAACTTTATCTTTGCATCCGAATTGAGGAAAGAAAACTCTCAACTCAGAAAGGACGGGCAATAGCCCATAATGTTAAATTCTTGCTGGTAATTGCCTACCACGCATACAAAGGTTCAATATTATGAAACTTGTATTAATATCATTCAAGGCGAGAATCCTTGAAGCTACTAATCAAACGTATTTCATGGGTCTAGCCCATGGTAAAAAGCTTAGTGTTCCTAGAGCTCAGATTGACAACAATCCGAGAGTCCCTGTTCCAAAGTCATTATTGGACGAAGATGGTCAGCTCGCATGCGGCAAGACCGTTTCATTGGTAAGGATTGCCTTCCCTAATGGGTTTGGGCGATATGCTCTGGATGAGAAAGTCTATGGCAATGGGGTAGCTGTAGCCACGCCAAGCACATTGAAGCCACTTGCTTTAGAACTTCTTGAAGATCTTAAGAAGCAGGAAAGTGCGACGCTTGAGTTCAAGTCAAGTGTGTGGCATCCTGCGAATCCAGAAGACAGCCATGATCACACTTACCAGATGAAAGAGATTATCAAGGAATGCACGGCAGGAGCGAACTCCGAGGGACATTACATACGAATCTACATCGGAGTTAGACGAGGTGAGAATGGATACTACGTGTCTGGAATACAAGATGATCTGCCCAATTGGGGACAGAACTTCGGCACAGACGAATTGGAGACGATGTTCTTCAACATGACAAAGCAACTCACATCCGGGGCATTTCTCACGAGCATCTTTGTGGATTTCATTAATATCAGCAAACAGACAGTGATGAGAATCGATGTGAAGCATCATGGGGACATTGTACTTTACGGAGCCAACCGGGAACTCTACATCAGATGCGGGAGCTCAATGCACAAGATTGACAATAATGCAGACTTCATTCAAACGGTAAGAAATTATAAAACAAACAATATCAATTAATCATGAAGAAGATTGAAAAAATCGCAGCTGCTGGAATGGCAGCGACAGGTGCTGCGGGAGCGACCGCGGCTGTGGCAGGTGAGACTATTCTTTGGGCAGCGTTCAGCGCGGGGCCGGGTGCGGCATTGGCTGGGGCGGCGGAGACTTCAACATTTCTCGCATGGGTCGGAGGCGGAAGTCTGGCCGCTGGTGGAGGCGGAATGGCTGCTGGAAGTGCGGTCTTGGCGGCTCTCGGGCCTGTCGGTTGGACAGTCGCTGGAATAGGAGCGGTCGGAGCGGGGATCGCAATCATCAGAGGGAAGAGGAAGAACAAAAAGATGAGGAAAAACCGCTAAGGAACACGTCATCAGTGGTCATCTATCCCGATCGAGGAACCCGGCCACTGGATGACAGAATCAAAAGACAATTAGGATTAATTACTAAAATATTAAATATGGACACATTAGACTTTATCAACACCGCATCCAACGAGGATCTTAGGACGCTTTGCGACATCATTACGCTTGACAAGGACGGGAGTCCGAGGCTCACTGAGGAGCTGACGGGGACGGCTGGCTATCGGATGAATTATCCGGGCAACATGAGGGCTCTCGCACCGGAGATGGTGGATGAGTTCCGGAGGTTTGGAGGCAACACTTTCGCCAACATTGTCCGGGGAGAGGGGCCGGAATATTCAGAGATTCTTCGGGATGTGGCTAAAAGGCAGAAGGTCAAAATCAAGTCTGGAGATTCCGACGAGGTTATCGAGCGGCATCTGCTTGAGAAGATGTTTGACAACATCTCGAAGACGATGACTGATGAGCAGCTTAAGGAGATGATGGATCAGATGGACATTCATCTCAAGTACTACTCACGCGAGGCTGCGGTCGCGGCGCTTCAATTGGCTATTCGGGAAGGAGGGTTCGCTTGTTACAAGTGGCTTGTTGTGGTCGCGAATGCGTTAGCGAAGTTCCTGACTGGCAGAGGTTTGACAATTGCGGCCAATGCGGCTTTGACCAAGTGGTTGTCTGTGCTTGCCGGGCCGATCGGGTGGGCGGTTACTGCGCTTTGGACTGTCATCGACATCGCCGGGCCGGCTTATCGTGTGACGATTCCGGCGGTGATTCAGATTGCTTACATACGACAGAAGCCGCGATATGCGGGGCTGCTGACGGCATAATTGTGACCTTTACGTAAAGGAGCGGCGCTTCGACAGGCTCAGCGACCGCTCTTTTTTGATTACGACAAGAAGTCTCGGCGACATTTTGGAATATATTCGTTGCCGGAGAGGGACTTGTAGAGTTGCAACGGGAGCATTATCGGGCGATAATGCTCCCGTCGTGGCACAAATGGACGCCGACAGGAGCACTTTCGGAGATCTTTGCCGCCGTCGTGGTTCAAATGGACGGTGACGGGAGCGTTTGCGGGAAATTTCGCGAACGACGAAGACGACTACTCGGAGGAAGGCTTGAAGAGGAGGGCGGCGAGGTCGTCGGGGGTGGCGCCACGGAAATAGGAGGCGACGGGCTGGGACGCAAGGAAGGCCTTTATGTCAGCGGGATCGTAGCGGAGGCCGATCATCTTGACGGACAACTCTTCGGCGGGGGTGTCGAAAAGGAAATCGCCGGTGAAATCGAGGCGGTCGATGAGGCCGTGGTCTATGCGAAGATTGGCTTCGACGTTGCCGCAGGCCAGCTTGGCCTTGCAGCGGAAATCGGCTTCGTGGGAGTGACCATAGATGAAATCCCAGGTGGAGAACTTCTCGTCGGCTTGCTTCCGGACCTCGGCGATCTGCTCGGCGGAAAGGGGCATCTGGCCGTCACCTGCTGAAAGAATCTCCTGAAGCTTGGCCTGGAGCTCATCCAAGGAACTGAACTGAGGAAGATATTCCTTCAGGTTGGCCACACGGCTCTTGACCGAGGATATTCCCTTGGCCTGCATCTTCGAGGTCGGAGTGTCGAGCACCTTGATAAGAGTGTCAAGATCAACGTTGTACATCAGCGTGCCGTGGATGATCTCCTGATTGTGGGAGACGCGGCGGGCGTAGCCGGAGACCTTTCTTCCTTCCACGAATATGTCGTTGCGGCCTGTCAGCTCGGCGGGTACGCCAAGGCTGCGCAGAGCGTCCACCATTGGTTGCGGGGACGGATTCCTGCCGATGATCGTGTAGTTCATATTCTGGAGATCGTGATAGACGGCCCCGCCACCGGTCACACGGCGGGCCAGCGTGATGCCGTGCGAATTGAGATAGTCCAGATTCACCTCGCTGTAGGCGTTCTGGTTCAGGCCGATGATCACGGACGGACGGTTCCTCCAGAGAAAGAAATAAGGTTCCTCGGACTGGATGTTCTCAAGGCAATATTCATCAAACGCAAGGTTGAAATACGGGTCGGTGGAGTTATTTATCAGATACTTCATATTCGATTACAGGTAGGATATATTTCTTGATTTCGGGGTAATTGGGCAGGTGGGTTCCAGGGTAGGAACGCGACCGACCTGGATAATAAGCCTCAAACTCGTCCTTGCAGTTGACCATCTCGTCACGGTCGGCGAACATTCCGGTGGTCAATGCGACTTCCTCGGAGGCAAGTCCATCAAACTCAACGCTTTCCAAACGAGCATATTCATCGCATAGAGCATCGGTGACGGTGAACGTCAAGGCTCCGTCGCGGCGCGGGGAAAGATATTCACGCTCCCCTGTCATCGTGCGCAGGAGACGGGAGATGTGGAAGTCAGGATTGACCAGGATCTTGCGGTGGCCGCGGAGTTTCTGCGCCCAGAATCCGCCGAGGGACAGGCCGATGATAAGGTCAGGGCGCTCGTCCCGGCATATTCCTTCAAGAAAGGTCAAAGCCTCGCCGGGTTCGATGGGCACGTCTGGAGCGATGACCTCGCTCCCCTTCAGGAGAATCCGCAGGGAGGAGGCCATCTTGTAGGCTCCGGAGGACGCAAGTCCGTGAATGAAAAGGACTTTCATCGGGATTGTCAGTCCTTGTGGCTCTCGAGGATCAGGTCGCCAAGCTCCTTGAGGTCGCGGACGATGAAGTCAGCCGGATAATGCTCCGGATGAGGATTCACGCGGGCGTCCTCGGCCACTTTCAGGGCAGTCTCAAGCGTGGTCTCGCCGGAAAGCACGAGCACGCTGACGGCTCCGGCGTTGTGTCCCATCGCGATGTCCGTGTAGATCCGGTCACCGACCATGGCGATTTCGTCGGCCTGCAGACCGTTACGGTCACGGATGCCGTCAAGCATCGTAGGATCCGGTTTGCCCATCACCTTGTCCGGTCTTCTGCCTGAAGCCGCCTCGATGCACTTCTGAAGCGAGCCACAGTCCACAAGGATGGTTCTGGCATCTGTCGGGCAGACCCAATCCGGGTTCGTCGCCATATACGGAATGCCTTGCTTGGCCCACCAGGTGGCGCGGCAAAGGCGTGAATATACCAGCGTGGTGTCGAAGGCCACGATCAGCATGTCCGGCACGTCATCAGGATCGTCTGCGCAGGAAACGAAGCCAGCCTTCTCGAACTGGCCGATCATGCTCGGAGTACCCAACATAAAGAGTTTCTTCACATCAGGGAAATTCTTCCTGATGTAGTCGATCGTGGCGATCGGGGTCGTGTACATGTTCCCTTCATCGGCAGGGATTCCCATTCCGGCGAGTTTCCTGAGGTAGTCCTCCACCGACTTCGTCGGATTGTTCGTCAAGAATGAATATCCCACCCCGTTCCTTTTCATGGTGTCCAGCACCTCGACGGTGAAAGGGAAAATGTTGTTCTCCATGTAGATGGTGCCGTCCATGTCCAGGGCCAGATGCTTGATCCGGCGAAGCTTGGCTTTCTGCTCTGCTGTGAGAGACTTGTTATAGTTTTCTGTCATATTCATTAATAATTAATTACTTTCTTTTTCCGGTTCCTTCGACAGGTTCAGGGACCGCTTCGATGATTGGTGAGCCTGTCGAACCAACTGCCGATTCGACAAGCTCAGCGACCGGGCGAAGCAACAGTTCCGCGACCGCTCATTTCATATCCTACAAAAATAACAATTTCTTCATTAAGAATGCCGTTTTTTGTATCTTTGTGTCCCCCGTTTTAAAACGCTAAAAGAATGGATCAATCAGTAAAGAAAAAGTACAACTACTGGCAGTGGAGAACCCTCATCATCCTGATGATCGGGTACGCCCTTTTCTATTTTGTAAGGAAGAACTTCAGCATCACGATGCCGGCCCTTGAGGCCGAGCTGGGTATCAGCAAGGTCAAGCTCGGCCTTTTCCTGACCCTGCACGGCATCATCTACGGCCTCTCAAGGTTCATCAACGGCTTCATCGCCGACCGTGTCAGCCGCAAGAAGATGATGGCCACGGGACTTTTCCTCTCCGCGCTCGTGAATATATTCATAGGACTCAGCCCTGAGATGAACGGCCTGTTCAACTTCATGGACGGTGAGGGCAAGGCCACTATGGGGATGGTCGCTTTCATCGGAAGCCTTTGGCTCATAAACGGTTACACCCAGGGAATGGGATTTCCTCCCTGCGGTAGCCTTATGGCCCATTGGATCAAGCCTTCGGAGCTTGCCACCAAGCAGGCCATCTGGAACAGCTCGCACTCCATCGGAGCCAGCCTCGTGGCATTCCTTTGCGGAACCTTCATTCTGAACCATTTCTCATATTCAGCGTGGCAATGGTGCTTCTTCGTCCCGGCACTCCTCGCAATAGCCGGTGCCGTTCTGGTTCTCTTCGGCCTCAAGGACACCCCTGCGTCAGTAGGGCTGCCTGATCCTGAGGAGATTGACGACAACGCTCCGGTCAAGGAAGTCGTCACAGAGCCTAAGGAGTTCACCGACTTCGCCTACAAGAGATTCGTCAAGGAGATGGTGTTCAAGAACCCTATCGTCTGGATTCTCGCGACCTCCAACTTCTTCATCTACATCATCCGCTTCACCATCCTGGACTGGGGCGCGACATTCCTCACCCAGGACAGAGGCCTGAGCATCCAGACCGCCTCGACGGTGGTGGGCATCACTGAAGTGCTCGGCATCGTGGGAACACTTCTCGCCGGCTGGGCGACCGACAAGTTCTTCGGCAGCAAGGCCCACAGAACCTGTCTCATCGGCCTGGCCAGCGCGACAGCCTGCTTCATCCTCTTCTGGCTCACCCCTAAGGAGATGGGCGGCCTGTCAGTGGCCCTGATCATCATGGCCAGCTTCTTCATCTACATGCCTCAGGCCCTTATAGGAATATGCCTGTCCAACCAGGCCACGAAGCGTGTCGCCTCCTCCGCCAACGGCATGGCCGGCATCCTCGGCTACGCCAGCACCGCGATCTCCGGTCTGGTCTTCGGAGCCCTTGCCGACAAATTCGGATGGAACTCCGTCTTCGAGGTAGCCATAGCCCTGGGCATCGTCGGCGTGATCCTCTTCGCCATCATCTGGAAAGCCCCAGCCGACGGCTACGCCAAAGCCGACAAGCTTTTGGAACAGGTCAAGGCCGACTACGAGGCGCAGGGCAAATAGCGAATTCCTTTTCAATGAATATTACAACGGCTGACCGTTTCCGGTCAGTCGTTTTTCATTCAGAGTGTCAGCAGAGACTCTACACCGTGGCCTGCTCCCAATATAGCCGTTGCCAACCCTGAGTTTTCCCTCACATTTTGCAAAACACCTTCAGGGCGATCGACCACAGAACCGCCCACAGGCCACTTTGTCATGAATATCTCGCCCCCGATCGCACG